>WNGK01011697.1_pt1 | contig 25712 bp, 26 predicted proteins | sample 5400601 | NCBI WGS metagenome assembly WNGK01 (sample SAMN13153376, study PRJNA577476) | soil metagenome | isolation source: 60 cm soil or saprolite under Garry oak tree replicate 1 | place: USA:California | collected 2016-06-15
TGGTTTCGATATCGGCCGCGCAACTTAGCCCTGGTTTCAGTGTCATATCATGATCGTCGATTCGAATTTTTACCTCAAAGTTGGTTACTTCTTCCTGGGTGCCCGCGCCGGTCGTCTTTCCTGTGTTCGCAATCTGATAAACGGTGCCGTGAAATTTCCGGTCACCGTACGCGTCGATCTTCACGTTGGCCTTGTCGCCAACTTTTACGTTTACGACGTCGTTCTCGTTCACATCCACGCGCGCTTCCATGTGGCCGAGATCGGCCACGCGCATCACTTCCGTTCCCGCGAATTGCCCCGTCGCTACGATGCGTTCGCCCAATTTGCTGTTCAAAATCGTCACCGTCCCATCGATCGGCGAATAAACCGTTGTCTTCGAAAGTTGATCGCGCGCCTGACTCGAACCCGCTTGCGCGCGCTCGATCTCGTGCAGCGAACTCTCGTAGGTATTCTTGGCCACGTCGTAAGCAGCCTGCGCGGCGTTGTATTCTTGAATAGAAATGGTTTTCTTCGCGAACATGTCGTCGGCGCGTTTAAGATCTTGCGCCGTCTTCATCATAGTCGCCTTTTGTTGAAGATTCGTCGCCTTGGCCGAGCTGATGGCTGCCTCCTGTTGCTCGAGGAGGGCCCTGTAGGAATCCGGCTTTATCCGCACGAGCAGATCACCTTTGTTTACCGCCTTTCCATCTTCGACCGGCAAATCAATGATCTCACCAGCCACTTCCGGTGAAATCTTCACCTCGGTTTCGGGTTGCACCTTCCCAGTGGCGGAAACGATCTGCAGAATGGTCTTGCGGACGGCTTTCTCGGTAGTCACCGGGACCGGTTTTTCGCGTTTGCTCGCGATGACTGAAGCAATAATCAAAAGCAATATCAGGGCGATGGAGCCAAAAATGATGTAGCGCTTGCGACGCGAGCGGCGTTTCTTCATGACTTCCGGTGCAACTTGAGGTGTTTTCAACGTCTGATGCATGGAATGCTGTTAGGCGGGTAGAGGCGTCGGAAGTTATCTCAGTTTAGACCCTTGCAAAGCGAAACGGTTCACAGGATCGACAGTGAGATGCGGCGAACCGGCGATTTGGATTCAACAAACTTTCGACATTTCCATTTCGCACCTTTGCTGAATCCGCTCGATCGCCCAGGCTGCGTGCTCAGCAACCAATTCGTCGGGATCTGATGCCGCCCCTTTCAGCGCTGACAAGTCCGCCAGGCCACCGACGTTGCCCAAGGCGACACAGACATTACGCAAGAAACCGCGTCGTTTAATCCGCTTGATCGGCGAATTTCTGAACAGGGCGCGAAATTCCACGTCGTTCAGTTTCAAATAATCCCGCAGCAACATGCCCGTGGTCGATGGGCGCGCTGAAAATGCAGTTTCCCGGGATGCTTGAGCGAATCGATTCCACGGGCAGGCATCGAGACAATCGTCGCAGCCGAAAATCCGATTTCCGATAAGCGGCCGCAGTTCGACCGGGATAGAGCCTTTCAGTTCGATCGTTAAATATGAAATGCAGCGGCGCGCATCGAGCCGATGCGGCGCGGTGATTGCGCCGGTCGGACAAGCTTTGATGCAACGGTCGCATGTTCCGCATCGATCCCGCTGTGGAGGATCGGGCGGTAACTCGAGTGTGGTTAGAATTTCACCCAGAAAAAACCAGGTTCCCAATCGCGTATCGATCAGCATCGTGCTCTTGCCGTGCCACCCGATTCCAGCCTCAGCGGCATGATCCCGTTCCAAAATCGGGCCGGTGTCCACATACGATTTCTGCGTACCGCCAAATCGGCGAAGGAAATTGTCGATCTTATCGAGCTTCTGCGAGATGACCTCGTGATAGTCGTCACCCCACGCATACCGTGCGATCCTCCCTGTAGCGGCTCCGAAAGCTTTCGGGGTCGCCCGTCCGCCTTGCCAATAATTCAGTGCCAGCACAACAATCGCGCGCGCGCCCGGCAAAACTTTCTGCGGATCACACCGTTTTTCGTGCCCGCGCTCCATGTAGCTCATCTCTCCCGCCGCCCCTTCTCGCAGCCAGGTCCGGAACTCAGATGCGTGCTTGGGCGCAGCACACGCGGCAACGCGGCACGAATCGAATCCCAGCTTCCGCGCATACGCGATAAGTTTCTTTTTTAACTCCTCGCTCTTCATTCTCCGACTGGGAAATCGCTGATGTTTTTCAAAATTAATTCAGCGATTTGTTCGGGATTCTTTTGCGAAATGTCCACTCGTAGATCCGCTGCGCTCCTGTAAAGCGGCTGGCGGGCCTCCAGTAATTCCGATAGCGTCGCTTCGGGATTCGCTGTCTGCAATAGCGGACGATCACTCAGGCGATCGATCCGCGTGCGGAGCGTTGCCTCGTCCGCATCGAGCCAGACAACGGCTCCTAATCCCTTCAAAAGATCGATGTTCTCTGAACGCAGTACGATGCCGCCACCTGTTACAATAATCGTAGGCTCTTCGGTCGGTAAAGAAAGCAATGTCTCGGTTTCGAGCTCGCGGAAATGTTTCTCGCCGTGGGTCGAAAAAATCTTTTCGATCACCATCCTCAGTTTTGATGAAATGATTTCGTCCGTATCGAACCGGCGAAATCCAGTGCGCTGCTCCAAAACCTTTCCAACAAGAGATTTCCCGGTTCCCATAAACCCGATAAGCACAATCGATCTCGCCGAGCTCACACGGCAATATGCGATTGAAGATCGACAATGAAAAGTCGACATCCTTTGCCACGCTTGGCGTTTCACAGAAACCTCCTACAATGTGCTCGTGCCGCACTCAAAAGCCCTGGTTGCCATCCTAATGGGGAGCAAATCGGATTGGGAAACGATGCGTCACGCGGTCGAAACACTCGACGAACTCGGCATTCCTAACGAGTCGCACGTGCTTTCCGCACATCGCACGCCGGATGCGACGGCCGAGTTCGCGCGCAAAGCCGCAGCTCGCGGTTTGCGCGTAATTATTGCCGGCGCGGGTGGCGCGGCGCATCTGGCAGGGGTCATCGCCGCGCATACATGGCTGCCGGTGCTAGGCGTGCCGATTCAATCTAAGGCGCTGCAAGGACTTGATTCGCTTCTTTCCACGGCGCAAATGCCGGGCGGGATTCCGGTCGGCACGCTTGCAATCGGCGAAGCTGGCGCGAAAAACGCCGCACTTCTCGCCGCCGCGATTCTTGCCACATCCGAGGACGCAATTCGGAGTAAATTGGAAGCTTTTCGTAAAAGGCAATCTGAGAGCGTGCTTGCCGCGAAACTCCCGAAGTGAAAACGGAAATTTCAACCGACCGCACTGCGGCGGTTGAATTGCTCCGCGAAGGCGAAATCGTTGCGCTGCCAACGGAAACCGTTTATGGACTGGCGGCTGACGCACTCAATCCGGTTGCCGTCGCAAAAATCTTCGAAGCGAAAGAACGCCCCCGTTTCGATCCGTTAATCGTTCATTTGCCCGATCGCGATTGGCTGGAGAAAGTTGTCGATCTTCCCGCGCAAGATCGACAATTGATCTTGAAACTAGCCGATACGTTTTGGCCGGGTCCGTTTACGACGGTTTTGCCGAAACGGGAAATCGTTCCCGAAATTGTAACTGCGGGCCTCGACACCGTCGGCGTTCGCGTCAGCGTGCATCCGGTTTTCTCCGAAATTATTCGAGCACTTGGAAAACCGATCGCAGCGCCAAGTGCAAACCGCTTCGGCCGCATTAGCCCGACAACCGCCCAGCATGTTCTTGATGAACTGGAGGAGCGAATCCCGCTGATTATCGACGGTGGTCCGACCGCTCATGGAATCGAATCGACCATCGTGGCGATTTGCGCCGGCGGGATCCACATCCTCCGCCGCGGCCCGATTACGGAGGAACAATTATCGGAATTTGGCAAGATCGAAAACGTCGCTTCCGCAGAAAAGGTTTCCGCGCCCGGACAACTACCCAAGCATTATGCTCCGAAAACACCGCTGCGATTGATCGAAGATGTGAATTCTTTTTCGCCGGACAAAAATCAGCGCGTCGGATTGCTCGCATGGAAGCCGGTCGAATCAGAGAAAAATTTCGCAGCAGTTCGCTACCTAAGCGAACGACAAGACTTGCGCGAAGCCGCGGCAAATCTCTTTCGCTATTTGCGCGAGTTGGACGTGCCCAATGTCGATCTTATCGTTGCGGAACAAGTTCCCGATCGGGGACTCGGGGCGGCGATAATGGATCGGTTGCGACGCGCGGCGCACCGTCCGGTTGATGTGCAAGACAGGCCTGAATAAATCCCTTGAACAGCGGATGTGGTTTATTCGGTTTGCTTTGAAACTCGGGATGATACTGGCAGGCGAGGAAGTAAGGGTGACCGCGCAATTCGATCAGCTCCGCAAGTGCACCATCGGGTGAAGTTCCCGAGATCGTAAAGCCTTTCTCGGTCATGCGCTCGCGGTATTTCATATTGAATTCGTAACGATGGCGGTGTCGCTCGAGCACGTCTGCCCGACCGTAGATTTTCCCAGCAAGCGTGCCGGGTGCGATTTTTGTCGGCCATGTGCCGAGCCGCATGCTCGCGCCTTTGGTGTGCACACCACGTTGTTCCTCCAGAAGTGAGATCACTGGCTCCGCCGCGTCTTTGTCGAACTCGGTGCTGTTTGCATTTTTGATTCCACAGACATTTCTTGCGAATTCAATCGTTGCCACTTGCATGCCGAGGCAGAGACCGAGATACGGCACCTTGTGTTTCCGAGCGAACTGCGCCGCCCTGATTTTTCCCTCCACCCCGCGCTCGCCAAAACCACCCGGAATTAGGATGCCCGCGACATCTTTGAGCTGGCCGTCAACGTCGTCCTGGAGCGATTCGGCATCGATTAGTTTAAGATCGATCCCGCAATCCTGGCTCGCGGCCGCGTGGGTAAGCGATTCATAAATGCTTTTGTAGGCGTCCTGCAGGTGAATGTATTTTCCGACTACTGCAATTTTGACGCGTTTCTTCGGGCTGATGACGCGCTCGACAAATTTTTGCCAGTTTGCCAGGTCGGGTTCGGGAGTTTCGAGACGGAGAAGATCACACACGAGTTTGTCGAGCTCCTCGGCGTGCAGCATCAAGGGATATTCGTAAACCGTATGTTCGACATCGCGCGCTTCGATGACTGCCTTTGGCGAAACGCTGCAGAACATCGACAATTTCTGCCGAACATCGCGATCCAGTGGATTTTCGGTGCGGCAAATCAAGACCTGCGGCTGCAGACCAATCTCGCGTAACTTGGCGACGCTTTGCTGGGTCGGCTTCGTCTTCAGTTCATGAGCGGCCTTGATGTAAGGCACCAGTGTGACATGCATGTTCACGACGTTCTGCGCGCCCACTTCAAGAATGAATTGCCGGATTGCTTCCAGAAATGGCAACCCCTCGATGTCACCAGTTGTTCCACCGATTTCGGTGATGACAACGTCGTATTTGCTCTCGTCGGAGAGTTCGCGAATGCGGTCCTTGATCGCATCGGTGACGTGCGGAATTACCTGCACGGTTTTGCCGAGGTAATCGCCTCGCCGCTCCTTTAAAATTACGCTCTCGTAAACCTGGCCGCTGGTAAGATTATTATGTCGCGAGAGAACACAGTTGGTGAAGCGCTCGTAATGACCAAGATCCAGATCGGTCTCCGCGCCGTCGTTAAGCACATAAACTTCGCCGTGCTGGAACGGATTCATCGTTCCGGGATCGACGTTGAGATACGGATCGAATTTTTGGAAGACAACGCGCAAACCGCGCAACTCAAGCAGTGTCCCGAGCGAAGCTGCGGCCAGGCCTTTGCCCAAGGAACTGACGACGCCGCCGGTGATGAAAATGTATTTCACGAGAGAGCGGTCCTTCTCGCGCGAGCAAGTTTTTGCTCCAGCGCTACTGCGTCCTCGAGCGTGTCAACGCCGGGCGATCCATGTTTCGTGACGAGCACATGAACATTTACACCATTTTCAACAGCGCGCAATTGCTCGAGCGATTCGGCGCGCTCGAGAGGCGTCGGTTTCCATTTCACAAACCGGAGTAGCATCTTGCGTCGAAAACCGTAAATGCCTTGGTGGCGCAGATATCGAACTGGAGAACCTTTCTTCGAGTAGGGGATAGCGCTGCGAGAGAAGTAAAGAGCGCATCCGCTCCGGTCCAATACGACTTTGTTTTGATGCGGCGACGCTGCCTCCTTCGAATTAGAAAACGGATGTGCCGCGGTGACGATGTCGATCTTGGGATTGCGTTCGAGTTTTTCGACGAGTTTATCGATCAGACGCGGATCAACCAGCGGCTCGTCGCCTTGAATATTAATTATGAAGGCGAACCGTTTCGCTTTGCGCGCGACTTCCGCGATTCGATCAGTCCCGCTTTGGTGGCGCCGTGAAGTAAGCGCGATTTCCGCGCCCCAGTGAAAAGCCGCATCGGCAATCCGCATATCATCGGTGGCAATGATAACGGAGTCCAATTTGTTGGCCTTTTGGCACTGTTCCCATACATATCGAAGAAGTGGCTTGCCGGCAATAAGATACAATGGTTTTCCCTGAAAACGCGTAGACCCCCAGCGCGCCGGGATTATTCCCGCCGCTTTACTCATTTGTAAGATCGACAATTATTTTCGCGGCTGCGACGAGATCGTGAGCTACCCAATCCGCGACCGTGTCACTCGTGTCGGGTTGAAATCCGGTTTGAACACGAATTGTGCGGACGCCCGCATTACGACCGCACTCGGCGTCGATCTCTTTATCGCCGATAAAAAACGAACTGGAGAGATCGATCTGCTGCTCTCGGCTGGCTTGCAAGATCATTCCCGGTGCCGGCTTGCGGCAGTTGGAGTGTTGACCGGGAACATCGGGACAGAAATAGGTCGCATCAATTAAATCCGACCCGAGCTCATGCAGCACTTTCGCTTCGACAGCGCGATATTGCTCCATAGTGATGAGTCCGCGCCCGATGCCGCTCTGGTTCGTGATGATGATGAGTTTGTAGCCTTTGGATTTCAAACGCCGCAATGCCTCTGGCACGCCGGAGAAAATCTGCACCTCCTTCGGATCGGAACAGTAATCTGCGTCGTGAATGATCGTCCCGTCGCGATCGACAAAAACAGCGGGCAGGAATCTGTCAGCCACTCGCAGAATCCCCCCGAAAATTGGTCAAAAGTTCCTCTTTCGTCACTGTTGCGGTCCCAAGTTTGCTGACAACGACGGCACTTCCGTGATTGGCGATTTCGGCCGCTTCCACCGGTGTTGCCTCGCAAACGAGCCCAAGGGTAAAGAGTGCGACGGCGGTATCGCCCGCGCCCGAAACATCGAAAACTTGGCGTGCTTTAGTTGGGATGTAATGCGGCGCTTCGTTCTCCTGAAAAAGCATCATACCGTGTTCGCCGAGGGTAACCAGGAGATACTTGGTCTCCCATTTTTTGAGCAGTACCTGGCCGGCGCGCCTAAGATCGGCATCTTCTGATGGCGAATCGTCAGGATCACGCCAGGGAATGCCGGCCTCGAGAAAAGCTTCCGTGCGGTTCGGTTTCACCACGGTCATTCCACGCCAATCGACCGAATGTCGAGGATTGGGGTCGGCCGCGACGATTTTACCGGCTGCGCGGGCATCACGTGCAACCTGTGAGACCAGCTCACTTGTTAGAAAGCCCTTGCCGTAATGTTCGAAGATGATGGCGTCGGTTTCCGGAAGATTTTTTTGGACCGCGGCAACTATTTTTCCAACTTGTTCCGGCGAGGGCCCGACGAAGTGTTCGCGATCGACACGAACAACTTGTTGATGGCGCGCGATGATGCGGGTTTTGACAATGGTCTGGAATGTCTCATCCTCGATCGCATTGGAGATGTCGATCTTTTGCTCGGCCAATAATTCGCGCAAACGCTGGCCACTCCGATCTTTTCCAAACAAGCCGATCACCGCAACGCGATCGACGAACTCCCGGAGATTGCGAGCAACATTAGCCGCGCCGCCGGGATAAAAGGATTCGCCGGTCACCTCGACGACTGGCACAGGCGCCTCCGGCGAAATGCGGCCCACTTTTCCCCAAACAAATTCGTCCAGCATCAAATCGCCGATCACGAGTATTCGTTTGGCTGCTGCGCGTCCGAGGATTTCCTGAAGCCGGGTCAAGTTCATAAAAAATGTGAGAGGCGATGCCGCCGAGGCGGAGAATTCATTCGATTCAGAGGAGTCAAAAAATGTTGTGGTCGGCGATTTGTGTGCAGCGTGGGTTCTGTTTAAGGTTGCTCCATTAATCCTGAATACGAACACGAAATCAACAGTCGAAGCTCCCAATGACTCCATTCACTAAATATCTGAAGCTAATTACAATCGCGGCGGGCGGCTTAACGCTGTGCGTGCATGGCGCCCAGGTTCCGCAGCGTATCGATATTAAACAACTGTCGAAAACGGTGGAGGACGTGGTCAAGGCCGCGCATCGCGCTCTTGCTTGGGACAGTCATTGCTGATGGTTTCATCGCCGTGCAAGCGGAAGATGCACCGACAGTAAAGGAAATCGGGCAACGGGTGCTGGCGTTGGCCAAGGGAATTGGCGTGGGTAATTCAATCACGCCACATGCCAAAGCCATCATCGAAGCGGCGGACAAGCGAAATTGGGATAGCGTGCGACAAGAGCTTGATCGCACGCAGAACAGCGTGCAGCAGGCGATGAACGAAGTCCATGACGAGAAACTGTCGCAGCTCGTGAGTCTAGGCGGCTGGCTGCGCGGCACCGAGGTGCTCACATCAGTTGTGAGCAAGCATTTTTCGGTCGATGGGGCCGAGTTGTTGCATCAGCCAGACCTACTTTCCTATTTTCAGGCGCGCCTGCAAGCGATGCCAGAGTTTAATCTGCCGATCCTTCGTGAAATCGGGGACGCTCTTGTCCGAGTCAAACCGCTAATCGATGTGGGCAATGCGCGAATCGCTCCGGAATCGGTGAAGAAAATCAATGACATCACAACCCGGCTTGGGTCCGGCATCGTCACCAGAGATTAAGTAATCATCGATGAATGCCTCGGCAAAAGTCCTCTTGCGCGGAAGTTCTCTGCTGGCTCTGATTGTTGCGTTGCAATCGACGGCTGTTGCCTCGGTCGATGACGCCCAATCGTTCGCTCTGCAGGCCGCAGAGCCTTACGTGAAAGAGGGTTTTCAGGTCCGCGAGGATTACTGGGGAGGCGATCTCGGTTCTGGGGAGAAAAAAGCGGTGCGCCAGCAATTATTCAAGGGTAACGAATACTGGTTCTGGTTGGGCACAGAGGTGGAGCGGGCGAAGATTTCCGTGCACATTTATGACTCAGATGGAAAGCTCGCGGAAGAGCCGGATGGATGGGAGAAAGGTCACTTCGCGGCCGCGCACGTCGTTCCAAAAACAACCGGCAGCTACTTTGTAATCGTCAACGTCGAAGAATCGCCAGAGGAGCGCACGCATTGGGCGCTGGTGTATGGTTTCCGATAGGCCAGTGTTTCTCGATTGGTTGGGAGATGATTGAGACACGCACTTTGCAGTTTGACAATCCGCGCGCCTTGCAATCTCTCTACGCCAACGATCTTAAACTATTGAAAAGTCTCGAAGATTCTCTCGGTGTGAGGGTGACCACACGGGAAGGCTGGGTAAAAATAGAGGGAGAACCGAGCCGGATCGATAAGGCGCAGCATGTTTTCGATCAACTTGAAAAAGCCCGTCAGAAAGGTGTGGACATTCAAAAATATGAATTTAATTACGCCCTGAGTTCCGTGGCCGAAGCGCGTGACGAAAATCTCGACGATCTCGCAGCGACGAAGATTGTGACGTCGCCGCGCAAATTGCCGATCATGGCTCGTTCATCTGGGCAACGCAATTATGTCGAGGCCATCCAGAAGCACGATATCGTTTTTGGAATCGGACCGGCTGGGACTGGAAAAACATATCTCGCGGTGGCAATGGCCGTGGCGGCTCTTAAAAAGGAACAGGTCACGCGCATCATTTTGACGAGGCCAGCGGTGGAAGCCGGTGAGGCGCTCGGATTTTTGCCGGGAGAGCTTGAACAAAAGATCATGCCGTATTTGCGACCGTTTTATGACGCGTTACGCGATATGCTCGAGCCGGAAGAGATTGAGCGTTTGTTGACCCGGCAAATCATCGAAATCGCGCCACTAGCCTACATGCGTGGTCGCACGCTAAATCATGCTTTTGTCATTCTCGACGAGGCGCAGAACACGACGACCGAGCAAATGTTCATGTTGCTGACTCGCATCGGTCCGAGTTCCAAATGCGTGATCACAGGAGACGTGACGCAAATCGATCTTCCTGCGAATAAACGCTCCGGTGTGGTGGAGGCATTGCAGGCGTTGAAAACTATTCCCGGGATCGCGACTGTATATTTTACGGAACGCGACGTGGTACGGCACGAATTGGTGCGCGCCATTATCAGTGCCTATCAACAGCACCGTTCACCCGCCCCAACCTCACGTAAGTAAAGATCGACATGTTCGATTCTCTCAAACGCGGACGACTCATCAGGCGCGGCTTGGCCTCCCGAAAAACTCGTCGGCGCCGACCTCGAAGCGAGCTAAGCCGGAGTCTGGAATACGCGCCGTACAGTAAGCTGCTGATTTTCGCAGTGTTTGTTTGTGGTCTGGCCCTTCTCGTTTTCACCGGTCAACAACCGGAGCCGACAAAGAATTTTGTGATTGCATTGCTCGTTTTGGCGACCGCGATTACTCAGCTCTGGATCAACCAACCAAAAAGCTTTTCGCGAAGTTCGCGGATTCTGCTGATTTTCGGCGTAATCCTGGTGCAACTCGCGGTCACGAAACTTTTATTGGTAATCTGTAACAGCGGCAGTTACCGGCTTCTCAAGCCAGAGATGGGCGGCTTGATTACGCCCTACGCCTTCGCGCCGCTTGTGCTGAGCGTGTTGCTCGGGCGCCAGCACGGACTTTACGCCGCATTTTTTGTGAGTCTTTGGAGCAGCGTCCTCTTTGGTCCGATCGACGCGCCGCTCCTTGTGACCAGCTTGATTAGCGGATTCACTGCGGTCTCTCTCACGCTCCAGGTGCGGCGGCGCAGCCGATTGCTCCGCGCAGGCGTAGGGGTTGGTCTCGCCATTTGGTTATTGTCGCTAACATTTGGTCTAATCGGCCCGATCAATCTGTTTTCGCCAGTTGCCAATGATTGGGGAATGATCGGATTCCAAAGTGCGCTGGCGATTGGGAATGGAATCCTGACCGCTACGCTGGTTGGGGGCGCGCTGCCGATGCTCGAACATCTGTTTCGAATCACGACCGATATTTCCTGGCTGGAAGCTTCCGATCTCAATCATCCGTTGCTGCGGAGAATGACGATTGAAGCACCGGGTACCTATCATCATAGTTTGGTCGTTGCCAATCTCGCTGAGGCAGCCGCCGAAGCCATCGGCGCGAACGCGACGCTTTGCCGCGTCTGCTCGTATTTTCACGATGTCGGCAAATTGATTAAGCCGGAATACTTCACCGAAAACATGAGCTTCGAGCGCAATCCGCACGATGACCTCGCTCCTACCATGAGCGCGTTGATCATCATCGCGCATGTTAAAGAAGGCGTTGATCTCGCGCTCAAGTACAAGCTCAATCAACGCATTATCGATATTATTCAGGAACATCACGGCACGTCACTCGTCCGTTACTTCTATCAACGCGCTCTTCAACAGCATGAGGACGCGCGCGCCGGCGGCAAGATTATGAAATTGCGTGAGGACGACATTCCTCAGGTGCGCGAGGAAAGTTTTCGTTACAGCGGACCCAAACCACAGACGAAAGAAAGCGCCATCGTCAGTCTGGCCGACATGGTTGAAAGCGCCTCCCGCAGTCTGGAGAAACCGACACCGCAGAAAATCGAATCGCTCGTGAATGAGCTCATCGAAGAGCGCATCACGGATCGACAATTGAACGAGTGCGATCTGACGCTCGCCGAGCTCAAAGTTATTGCCGAGCGTTTTCGCTTCACCCTCATGATGATGCTGCATAGCCGGATAGCCTATCCAAAGCACGGGCCGAAGACGGCCCTGCCGCGTGAGGAACATTTGCGCCCAGATGTGATGGCAGCAACGAGAAAACCCGAGACCGCCCCACCGGTCTCAGCCGCGTGAAGTGTAGAGGCGTTTGTATCAACGCCTACTTCTTGCTCCGGCGTCTGTCTCCGAACGCTTTCGCGAGTCGAGACCAGAGCCGCTAGATCATCGCAGGTTTAGTGATTATCCACGACCGATTGCGGTGCAGGTTTGCTCAGTTCAAACTGGGCGCTCACCTTCTGGATCTGCGATGTCTGCTCTTTCACCGTCGCAGTGAGCGCTGCAATTTCTTTCTTTAGTTCCTGCACTGTGCGGTGTTCTTTGAGGAACTCGTTGAGTAGCATCGCGTTCACCGCATCGTAGCGCACGGTGTAGATCTGGCCGTTAGGGTCACGCACAACCAAATCAGGATTGACCTTGGCTACATCCTCAGCGATCAAACCAAATTGCGGTCTGCCGGTGGTGTTGCTCTTGTGGCTCTTGTAATGAAAGGTCATCGGCTTTAGTTCCAGAATCGCTTCGCTCGCCTTGTCCATCGGTTTAATTTCTGTCTTGAACCGCGCCGAGGAGCTGGTTGTGCCTAGTTGGCCGGCAGAGTCTATCACCACCGGTATGCCATCATCGTTATCCGTTGTCACCCCACGGATGCCGGCGATAAAGGTTCTCGATTGTCCTGAAACCCAAGCGAAGTCAGGCTGTGGGGGCGTGCCGATGCGGATGGTGTTTTCATCGCCACCATCACCTTGGTTGCCGATATCAATATTATAAACGCTATGACTGCCGAGATTAAGCCCGGCATCCGCTCCTAAGGCAATGTTCCAGATGCTCTGGGAGCTGATGTTATAGAGCGCGTAAGAACCAATCGCCGTGTTATGTCCGTCGTATCCCGGCAGTATGAAGCTCCCATCGTACGTGTACATGGCATGAGAACCAATGGCCGTGTTCTGACGACTGGTTGTCTCGCTATAGAGCGCTTGAAAACCAATCGCCGTGTTTTCCTGCCCTGCCCGCTGACCGAAACCATCGCCGAACACGGTGTTGGTGTTGTTAAACAGCGCCCCGAAACCAACGGCCGTGTTGTTGGCCCCGGCGGTGTTGCTTACGAGGGCAAAAGCGCCAGTGGCTGTATTGTCGCCACCTGTGGTGTTGTCGTGGAGCGCGCGAAACCCATTTGCCGTGTTCTGGAACCCAGTTGTTAGGCTGAAAAGGGCATCATCACCCTCCGCTGTGTTCTGAACGGGATAGCCGCCGTCCGGAGGCGGTTTAAGGCCCGCGCCATGGGCAAAGGGGCAAAAGCAAGCGAACGCGAGCGTGATGAGAAGAAAACGGCGCCGCAAAGGCGAGCGGTTCGTCGAATTTTCTGTGGTTGGACTTGTTGTTTTGAATTGGATTGGTGGATTCATAACCTGGTTCTTTCTTTTTTCCCGCTGAGTTGATTTTGCGATTGCGGGTCCGGAAGGGGCGAAGAACCTAGCGGGGAAAAATGTCCTCCGCCTGATTCAGATCCGTTTAGCGACGCCGAGTTTGGAAAAGCCTGGCGAATTTGTCAAGATAGAAAGGCCGCCACGGGCAACCGTAACGGCGGTCTGCGTTACAAATCCGGCGGATGGGCGCGGGGTTCTCGATCCTTTGAGGTAGCAGTGCTTGGTTTCGTAACAAACGGTCCGCCTTCCATCGGTGTGACTTTTGTGAACGCGACGTCGGGCATTTCGCTTGGTAACCCTTCGAGGGGAAAATCTTTTCTCAAAGGAAAGAACGGATAACCATCCCACATCAGGATGCGGCGAAGATCGGGGTGGCCGTTAAACTTGATTCCCATCATGTCGTAAATCTCGCGCTCGTGCCAGTTCGCCGTCGGCCAGATGTCGGAAACGGTATCGACAGCGCCGATGTCTTCAGAAATGCGGAGCTTGAGTCGCAGATGGACGCCGAGCGGCATCGAGTAGAGCTCATAGACAATCTCGAAACGTGGCTCCTCGCCGAAATTGTCGATGCTGGTGATGTCGATCAAATAATTGAACGAAAGTTCGACGCGACAGAATTTTGCGATCTCACGCAGATCGGCGGGCGCGATTGTATAAGTCGTTTCACCGCGAAACTCGGTTTTGTTCTGAATTTTTGCGCCGAGTGATTTCTCCAGCGAAGGGAGGAGCAATTCCTGCTTGGTCATACATTTAGTCGGAACATAGTCGTTCTGGCTATGTGCCCAACGGGGGTATCCTGCCCGTTGCGTGTGTGGGTCCTGATTCCAAAAAAACAGGCAAGATGCCTGTTTGCCGCACAGGCTGGAAGCCTATGTTCCGATTTCATGGGAGTGCGTTCTCAAGTTTTTGGAGTAGTTCGGGCTTTTGATTCCTGAACGAGTGCTCGCGTGAAATTTTTTCCTGCAATTTCATCAGCCCAGCGAGCAACGCTTCCGGGCGCGGCGGGCAACCGGAAATGTAAACATCGACAGGCAAAAGCTGATCGATCCCTTGCAGGACAGCGTAGGAGCGATACATGCCGCCGGTGGACATTGTCGCGGCGAGAACCGCATGACTTCCGCGCCGAATCGCGCGATGTCAAAGCGCGAAGCGGCCGTGGCCATCAACTCAATTGCGCAACAGGCAAGGCCCATCGGCATCGGCCAAAGCGAATTTTTATGCACCCAGTTAAGCGCAGCATCAAAGCGCGTAAAAATCACGTTGCCCTCGATTTTTGAATCGTAGGCCGTGGAATGGGTCTCCGGCATCAGGAAACACTAAGGTCGGGTATGTGTCGCGCAAGGCAAAACCCAGGGAGAGTGGATCGAGCCAGTCCCTTGCTCGATGCCAATGTGGCGGCGCAGCCGCCGATCAATTAACATCGTCCGGCGGAGCCACCTATCCACCTATCTGCGCACCAATTGCAGCATTAACCTCTCGATTGTATAGAACGACTCTTATTGCAGTCATGACTTCAACCACGCGCACTCATCTCGACCAACTCGAGAACCAGAGCATTTTTATTCTTCGGGAGGCGTATCACGCCTTCAAGAACATCGCCATGCCGTGGTCGATGGGCAAGGATTCGAATGTTCTCATCTGGCTCGCCCGTAAATCTTTTTTTGGAAAAATTCCGTTTCCGGTCCTGCACATTGACACAACCTACGAGTTTCCCGAGATGCTGGAGTTTCGTGAATGGGCCACGAAGCATTACAACCTCAATCTTATCGTCAAAATTAATACCGAAGCTCGCGAACGCGGGGTTGGGTACGAAACGCATGATCCGGTGACGGTGACGCACGAATTAAAGACGGTGGCGCTGCAACAAGCGCTGGCAGAGCACAAGTGGAACGCGCTGATTACAGGAATTCGACGTGACGAGGATCCCACTCGCGCGAAAGAGAGGTATTTCTCGCCGCGGAACGCGCAGTTCGAATGGGACTATAAAGATCAGCCACCGGAATTTTGGGGACAGTTTGCGACTACTGCGGCAAAAGGCGAGCACGTTCGTGTGCAACCGCTGCTCGATTGGACCGAGGTTGATGTCTGGCGTTACATCCAGCGCGAAAATATCCCGATTCCGAAAATGTATTTTGCGCGAAACGGAAAACGATTCCGTTCTCTCGGCTGCAGCCCAATCACGCATCCAATTGAAAGCGCGGCATCGACAATCGACGAAATTATCGTCGAACTGGAGGCTACGCGCACGAGCGAGCGCGCTGGTCGCGCGCAGGATCATCACGAGCGTAATGCGATGCAGAAATTGCGCGCACGCGGATTTTTATGAACATGATCGAACATTCAACATCCAGCATCGACACGAAGCCGAAGCTTCGTGTCGTGTTCGTCGGCCACGTCGATCATGGAAAGTCCACTCTCATCGGCCGGATTTTGCAAGATACGGATTCTTTGCCCGAGGGGCAGATCGACATGGTGAAGAAGACGTGTGCGGCTGAGGGGATGGAATTTGAATATGCCTTTTTGCTCGATGCGTTGATCGAGGAGCAAAAACAAAACGTTACGATCGATACAACGGAAATTCCGTTTCGCACATCGCGCCGGCAATACGCGATCATCGACGCTCCGGGTCACAAGGAGTTCTTAAAGAACATGATCACCGGCGCATCCCGGGCGGACGCTGCCGTTCTCGTGATCGCCGCCAACGAAGGCGTGCGCGAGCAAAGCCGCCGCCATGCTTATTTGCTTAGCTTACTTGGTGTTAAACAGATTGTCGTAGTCGTTAACAAGCTCGACCTGGTGGATTTTTCCGAGGAGCGATTCAAGGAGATCGACAGGGAATATCGAAAGTTTCTTGCTGATCTTGGGCTGGAAGCGTGCGCAGTTATTCCGGCCTCGGCAAAACAAGGCGAGAACGTCGCGCGCGCGAGTATGAAAATGAAGTGGTATTGCGGTGCGAGCGTTCTCGAAGCGCTCGACCTTTTGCAACCGCAAAAACCCGATGTCGACCTTCCGCTCCGCTTCTGCGTTCAGGATGTTTATCGATTTGATGGACGGCGTATCATTGCGGGCCGAATCGAGACGGGAACATTGAGGGCGGGCGATCAACTGGTTTTTTCGCCGGCAAACAAATCGTCGATCGTCGCAACTATTGAGCGTTGGAATGCATCGTCGGACGGTCCGGCCGTGGCAGGAGATTCCATTGGAGTCACGCTGAGCGAACAGATTTTCATAGAGCGCGGCTATGTCGCTTCGCATGAAAATGACACGCCGATTGAAACGAATCGATTTCACGCAGATCTCTTTTGGATCGTGCGGGAACCGCTCCGGGTTGGTCGTCCTTACGATCTGCGTTTGGCGACCCAAGAGGTGAAATGCGAGATCGTTTCAATCGAAGAGGTAATGGATTCATCGACGCTCGAGATGAAGATCGATCAGCGCGAACAATTGGAGAGGAATGAGGTTGGGAGGCTAACGATTCAAACCCGCGGTCCACTCGTGATCGACAATCATGACCGCATCCCAAATCTCGGCCGATTTGTAATTGCTAATGATGGGCAGATTTGTGGAGGAGGTACCATTTTCGGCGGCGTCTATACCGACCGGCAAGTTGCAAAGAGCAAAAACATTTTTTGGACTGAAGGAAAAATTACGGCCCGCCATCGTACCATGCGAAGCGGGCATCGCGGTGCGGTTGTCTGGTTCACTGGCCTCTCCGGCGCTGGAAAATCGACGATTGCGCAAGCGCTCGAGCGCGAGTTGTTCCAGCGCGCCATGCACACATACGTGCTCGATGGCGATAACATTCGCCACGGTTTGAATTCCAATCTCGGATTTTCGCCCGAAGACCGAGTGGAAAACATCCGTCGAGTGAGTGAAGTCGCAAAATTAATGGCAGACGCAGGCGCAGTCGTGATCACGGCATTTATCTCGCCTTATCGAATGGATAGAAGCCGCGCGCGCGAGATTGCGCTCGAGGGCAACGCGGAGTTTATCGAGGTTTTTGTCGACGCCCCGCTCGAAGTTTGCGAAAGGCGCGACCCGAAAGATCTCTACAAAAAAGCGCGGGCCGGAGAGATCCAGGACTTTACAGGGATCGATGCTCCTTATGAAGCTCCAGAAGATCCGGAAATTGTTGTGCGCACGGACGAACAAACTGTCGACGAATCCGTGGCAACAATTCTCGAGCAGTTGTTGCCCCGGTTGAGAAGAGAGGCAGCCAATGAATAGCGAGCACTGCCAGGTACCGGATGGATGTCGATCTTAGGATTCGTGATGCCGAGTTGAGGGATGCAGCAGAGCTGGCTGCGCTTGCATGCGAGCTCGGATACAAAACGACCGGCCCAGAAATGGAATCCCGCCTGGTATCGATTTTAAAGGATCTCCGCTACAAGACGCTTGTGGCGTTGAAGGATGAAAAAATCTGCGGCATGATCGGAACGTTTTCAGCATCGAGTTATTTACACAACGATCTCAATGCCCGAATCATCGCCCTTGTCGTGTCCAGGGAATCGCGACGGCATGGTATTGGCGCGCGGTTGATTGCGGCGGCGGAAAAGGATTTCGCGCAGCGAGGAATCACTCGAGTGACGCTGACCACTCGCTTTGAGCGCGCAGAAGCGCATCAGTTTTACAAAAAGCTCGGTTATGCGCGAACCGGCTTCCGGTTTGCAAAAAATCTCGTCTCTGCCTCCGAGTGAAACCTCATACGGCGTCGTGGTTATCGGTCAATAGCGAACGCGAACGAGAAAAAGGCCCTCGGCAGGAGCAGCGAAACGTCGGTGGCTGATATGAGCGGCGGCAAGCTGGTCGATCACTTCCTCAATGCGTGATTTGCCAAGCGCGCAGCGCACAAGTGAGCCCACGATCAGCCGAATCATCTTATAGAGGAAACCAGCGCCATCGAATTCGATCATGACGAAAAGGCCGCGGCGGCGGACGGCCACAGAATAAATCGTTCGAACCGTACTCTTTTCCTGTTTACCTCGATTTGCGGCAAAGGCCGCAAAATCGTGAGTGCCGACAAAGCACTTGGCCGCTTTCTTTAAGAGTTTAAGATCAAGGGGACGTGAAACATGCCAGACTCGTCCGTATTCGAATGGCGGTAGCACTGAAGCCGACCAGATTCTGTAGCGATAAATTTTTCCTTTCGCGCAAAGACGCGCGTGAAAATTCTTTGATACACTGCGGCATCGAAGAATGCGGATTGCCGGGGGCAGTAATGCATTGAGCGCGTCCACCCAACGCGCCGCCGGTAGTCTGTCTTTCGCAAGATCGACATGTGCGCATTGGGCGAGCGCGTGGACCCCAGCATCCGTTCGTCCAGCTCCGTGAACACGCACCCGCTCGCCGCTGACGCGTTCAAACGCTCGCTCGAGGTGATCCTGAATGGTGTTTCGATGGGATTGGCTTTGCCAGCCTGCAAACGGTGCGCCATCGTAGGCGACGATTATTTTCAGCCGTCGCGACATCCTAATTCATCCCGACAGCTTTCCGGCCTGCGCGGCGTATTGCCGTCGATCGAGATACCCCTGCAAGATCATTTGAGCTGCGACTTGATCGACGTAACCGCGGGTGGCGCGTGTCTTTTTGCCGGCTTCACGCAATGCCCGATGCGCGGCAACCGTCGTTAGTCGCTCATCCCAAGTGACGACTGGACAGGGAAGAATCGCTCGCAGTTTGTCGACGAAGCCCAGGGTTTCAGATACGGCAGCGCCCATCTTGCCGCTCAATTGCCGCGGGATTCCCACGACAACGTGGTCGACTTTCCTTTCGCGAACGATCTCTGCGACTCGCGCCGCAGATCGCTCGTTGGCTGCGATCGTCTCGAGGGGATGCGCCAGCAATTGCAACTCGTCGGAGATTGCGGCACCGATACGCGCGCGGCCAAAATCGATCGCTAAAATCGGATTCATCACCCGCAGATCATTGCAGTTCGGGCGGGAGTTTTCCGATCAAATTCTTGATCTTTTCGGCTTGATGACGATGGCAAACCAAAACTGCGTCACCGGTTCGCACGACAATGAGGTTGTGAACTCCAACCAGCGCGATCGTTGTCCCGTCCTGATCGAAAATGATGTTGTTAGTGGAATCGATGGCCGTGATTGCGCAGTTCGCGGCATTCCCTTGTTCGTCATTCTTGAAATAATTTGCCACCGCTCTCCAGCTTCCGATGTCGTCCCAATCGAAGCTCGCTTCCACGACGAGAACGCGATCCGCTTTTTCCATGACGGCGTAATCGAATGAGATCCGTGGCAATTTACCGAAGCGCTCATGCAAAACTTTCTCGAAATTCTCTGGACCGCGTAGTTGGGAAATAAAATCAGCGAGCTCGGGCGCATGGCGATTGAATTCGCTCAGCACAGTAGGTACCGACCAGACGAACATCCCTGCGTTCCAGCGAAAATTTCCTTTGTGCAAAAACGATTCGGCGAGATCAGGATTGGGTTTTTCGCGAAAGCGTTCAACTTGGCGAATGGAATCTTTGTCGCTGCGATTCCGCAAATGAACGGGCATTCCCTGTTCGATATAACCAAAACCGGGACATGCCCAAGTCGGTTTGATACCGATGGTGATAAGCTCGCCAGTCTCTTCCGCCGCTTCCGCGGCCAGGGCGATGGTTTCCTGAAATGCGGCACGATTCGCAATGACATGATCGGCCGGGAGTACCGCCATTGTCGCGGCGTGATCCCGGGCCGCAACCCAGCCAGTGCCAAGCGCCACTGCCGCTGCCGTGTCGCGTTTGGCCGGCTCGGCAAGAACATTCTCGCTCGGAAAATCGGTGAGCAATTTACGAACTGCCGCTTCCTGCTCCGTGTTTGTCAGGATCAGAATGCGTTCGCGGGAAACCAATCCGTCGAGGCGAGCTACGGTTTCTTCAAGGAGAGTTTTTTTGGAAACCAGGCGCAGCAACTGCTTCGGCTGGGCCCTGCGACTCAGCGGCCAGAACCGTTCGCCACTGCCACCGGCGAGAATCAGCGCATAGATCGGTTTGGCCATTGCGATGCAAAAATCAATTCTGGCTCGACAGATGTCGGGCCGCGAAGATTCCCGTTTCTTTTTCCAAAACGAGACGTATATGATAGGCGATGTCGCTCCCAATATCCATTTTAAAAACCTCCGAACAGCTTCCCGTTGACCCGTTGCTCGTCGTGACGCGGGCTGCCATTGGTCTGGGCTTGGGTTTACTAATGGCAGACAAGATCAAGCCATCGATTCGCCAGGCAGCTGCGATTACGCTTGTTTCGATCGGGGCCCTGGCGGCAGCGCCTTGGCTGGTAAAAATGGCCTTTGCACAGATTAATCGTCCAGAATCGGAGTGGGGGAGCCGTGCCAGATTGCGTTCAATCCGGGGCGACTCCGGCTACCGGAACGAAACGGACGTTTACTAGCGGTATTGTTTTTATTTAGCCTGGCGTTTGACACAAACGCCCTACAACTGCACGCCGGAAGGTTGCGCTGTCCTTGGGCGCAGATTAAGCGTGCTTCGCGCCATGTCTCGTTCATCGATGTCTTCCAGCAGCGAAGTGTTGCGTGCCCACTGTGCGGCAATTGCCAAGGAGGAGGCCGTTCTGCGCGAAGGTGGCGGCAAGGCTGGCCACGAGCGTCAGCGTAAGATGGGCCGGTTGCCAGTGCGAGAACGCATCGGTCATTTGCTCGACAGAGACTCGCCCTTATTTGAAATCGGTCTCTGGGCTGCGTTCAAAATGTACGAGCAATGGGGACAGATTCCCGCGGCGGGTGTGGTTGCGGGAATCGGAAATGTTGCCGGTGTTCCGTGCATGATTATCGCCAATGACGCGACTGTGAAGGCGGGCGCTTTCTTTCCGCAAACGGCAAAAAAAGTGATTCGCGCACAACGCATCGCTTTTGAATGCTCGTTGCCGATCGTTTACCTCGTCGATTCTGCGGGTGTGTTTTTGCCGATGCAGGATGAGATCTTTCCCGACGAAGACGATTTCGGCCGCATCTTCCGCAACAACTCTGTCATTTCTTCTGCGGGCATTCCTCAATTTGCCGCGATCATGGGCAATTGCGTCGCGGGCGGCGCTTACCTGCCAGTTTTGTGCGACAAGATCTTGATGACAAAAGGGAGTGGTTTATATCTGGCCGGTCCTTCGCTCGTGAAAGCGGCCATCGGGCAGATTGTAGATGCGGAAGAGCTGGGCGGCGCGCAGATGCATTCGGAGATAAGCGGCACGGTGGACTTTTACGAAAAGGACGATCCATCGTGCATCAAAAGGCTTCGCTCGCTCATCGCATTGCTGCCGGAAGCAAAGGAGTCCGAAATATCCGAGGCGTCGAAGGAAACAGCGAAGCCGGCGAAGAGTCCGGATGCTGTTTACGATCTGATCACCTTTGATGGACAGAAGCAGTACGACACGCGCGATTTGCTCGCCTCTGTCGTCGACTCACACTCAATCGATGAATACAAGGCCGCCTATGGCAAAACCATCGTGACAGCCTATGCGCGTATCGGCGGACGTCCCGTGGGCATTGTCGCAAATCAACGATTGCAAGTCCGGACAAGGAAAGAGGGTATCCAGATGGGCGGCGTCATTTACTCGGACAGCGCCGATAAAGCGGCGCGTTTCGTGATGGATTGCAATCAAACGAACTTGCCAATCATCTTTTTCCAGGATGTTACCGGTTTCATGGTCGGACGCGACGCAGAAGAGAGCGGGATCATTCGCAGCGGCGCGAAGTTGGTGAATGCGGTCAGCAATTCCGTGGTTCCGAAGATCACGGTCATTGTCGGCGGATCATTCGGCGCGGGAAACTATGCGATGTGCGGCAAAGCGTACGACCCGCGCTTTATTGTCGCCTGGCCGACGGCTCGCTACGCCGTGATGGGCGCCGCGCAAGCGTCTGATACCGTTTTTACGATTCTGGCGCGTGCTCGAGAACGTGGTGACAGAAAAGCAGCGGCTGGCGAATTAGAGGAATTGAGGGCAACGGTCAAAAAGAATTACGAAGAACAAACCGACATTCGTTACGGCGCCGCGCGCGGCTGGGTGGACGCGATCGTTCAACCGCATGAAACGCGGGATGTTCTGATCCGCTTGCTGCAATATGTTTCACGTCCGATGCCGAAAGCACGCTTTCACACGGGCGTCATCCAGGTTTAGATCGGTTCCGCTTCAACCCTTCAACGAATCTCATGCCCGTCGTTCTTCTCGAAAAGCAAACGCCGCAAATTACGATTGTGACTCTCAATCGTCCGGAGCGGCGCAACGCGCTTACCATTGAATTACTGACGGAACTGACCGCAGCAATAAAGGTCGTCTCAGACGACGTCCACGCACGTATCTTGATTTTCCGTGGCGCCGGCGCTGCGTTTTGCACGGGTCTGGATTTGAAGGCCGCAACTCTACAGAACGCACAGGCGACGGCGGCGATGGTCGCAGAGACCTTGCTTACACTTAGCCAAACACGCCTGGTCACAATCGCGGCGGTGCGCGGCGCCGCTGTTGCCGGTGGCGCGGGGATCATGTCGGCTTGCGATTTTGTTGTCGCGGCGGAAGGAACAAAGATCGGCTACCCTGAAGTGCGCCGTGGCTTGGTCGCCGGCCTGGTCATGACTTTTCTCCGCCGGCAAATAGGCGAGCGCAACATGCGTGAATTATTGCTCGGTTCCGAATTGATTGATGCCGAACGAGCGAAGGAGATCGGCCTTGTAAATCGCGTCGTCTCTCGAGAGAATTTGATGAGCGAAACGCAGAAGTTTGCTGATTCGGTCTTGCAAGGTGCTCCGGAAGCACTGACGCAAACGAAACGATTAATCGAAGAACTCTGGTGGCGTTCGATCGATCTTGCGCTCAAGTATCACATGCAAGCCCGCGAATCGAGTGAAGCGCGCGAAGGGATTGCTGCCTTCAACGAAAAGCGGCCGCCGGATTGGGCGCGCTAACGGTGTGCGTCCCACACGCCAATAGCAGCTATCAAAGCACGCCTCTCGCGTGCAAAAACAATCAATCCGCAGCTTCGAAAACTTCGCTTTTCAATACGACGTGGGATGAAAGTGAGACGAGCATTTTGGAAAAGCAATTGGCGGCCGCAAGTCGGCTGGGGAGTACCAATCGCATGGCTGACACTCTGTATCGTCTGGAGTTCGACATGGCTCGTTATTAAAGTCGGATTGCGCGATTTGCCGCCGATTTCGTACGCCGCGATCCGTTTCGTCATTGCGATCGTCGTGCTTCTGCTGTTGTCGGCTGGCCGAGTGCGGTTGCTGCCGGAGAGCCGATCCGATTACATTCTGCTCGGTTTCACCGGCGTGTTGATGTTTGCGGTTAACTACGGATTACTTTTTTGGGGCGAGCTTTATGTTTCGTCTGGGTTGGCGGCAGTATTACAGGCGACAATCCCAATCTTCGGGATGGTGTTCGCGCATCTGATGCTTCCGGACGAACCAATGCGTCTGCGAAAACTCGCCGGCTCACTTCTCGCGCTTGGTGGTGTAGCGATAATTTGCGTCCGACTTCTTGGTTTCAACGGGATGCTGGCGTTCTGGGGCGGGCTGGGCATTGTGTTCGGAGCTGCCGGTGCGGCGTTCTCGAACGTCCTGCTGAAAGCGCGTGCGATCCGGGTGGCGCCAGCAATGATCGCGGCGTGGCAGATGATTTTCGGCGCAGTACCTTTGCTCGCAACCGGATTTATCATTGAGGGAAACCCATTGCGCTTTCATTGGAGCTCGCTGTCGATCTTTTGTCTGCTTTATCTTGCCGTGATCGGCTCTGCGCTCACCTTTCTGCTTCTGTATTGGCTCCTGCCGCGGATGTCTGTAGCAAAACTGCAAACTGTTTCGCTGATCACGCCGCCTGGTGCCGTCGCCTTGGGCTGGGCTGTCGGCGGGGAAAAGTTATCCCTGTGGTCACTTGCTGGCGCATGCTTTGTTCTCGCCGGTGTCTGGATGATTTTCGGCAAAGCGGAAGTGAGCGGACTCACCGCGCAAGAGGGTGCGCAACTACCCTCGTAAAATCGCGGTTGGTGCTGGGAAAAACCTAGCTAAGATCAACACTCACAGCGCCGATGTGGCGAAATGGCAGACGCAACGGACTTAAAATGCGCTGCTCTCATAGGTATCGAACAGTCTGTTGCCAGTGCGTTGCCGTTTCGAATCGCGGTTTAACGTTCAATCAAAGTTTGAGCATAAGAAATCACTGGCGCTTTCCTGTGCGCTCAAGCATAGTACGCGTGTGCCAGAGCGTTCAAAGCGAACATCAGATCTTAATCAGGTCGCATTTGAGGTCGTCAAGAAAACGGAAGAATCGTCACTTGATGATGCAAAGTCTCTTTTGTCGGATGCCTCTGTCCGGCGCTGGATCATGCGGGAAATGGGTAGTCGCGGCGGGAAAAAAGGCGGCGTTGCGCGAGCCAAGTCGCTCACTCCAAAAAGGCGATCCGAAATCGCGAGCGACGCGGCTCGTAAGCGATGGCAATCAGACAAGAAATAGAATGCAGAAACGGGCTTATCGGATCGTTGCAGACCGAGGGCCGGTCAAAGACGGAGCCACCGGAGCGCGTTATGCGGATTTGGCGGCTGTGTGCAAGACCAACGAAACTGTTTATTATTGCGTTGCTAATGAATATTTGGCCGAACGAATCGGACGTTTTTTAGGATTGCCGATACCGCCGGGCGCGATCATACCGCTGGGAGGCGACCCCCCGGCATTTGGATACGCTTGCTTGGAGTTCGCGTTGACGGGTGAGGGATTGCCGCCCGTGGATGCATCGGATTGTGTCGCAAAACTACCCGACCTTTCAACGGGGCTTGTCATGTTTGATATTTTGATCGCAAATCCCGACCGGCACGTTCAAAATCTGGCGGCGGTCCTCCACGAACAGCCTTACGAAATGACAATTTTCGACCACGGCCACGCGTTGTTTGGCCACTCAAAAGATGGTGCAATCAAACGTCTGACTGATTTGCAAGATAGGCTCGCCATTACTGGAGGAAGTGTAACAAAGCAAAACCGGCATTGCCTTTTAGACGGAATCGACGATGCCGTTTATTTTGCAAAGTGGATTTCACGGATTGAAACGCTGCCTAACCACTACATTGATACGACCTGCGACGATCTAGTCGGCGACGGCATTATTAGCGACCACGAGCGCTCCGCGATTGTTGCATTTTTGCGCCGTCGGCGTGACCGGTTTCCTAAATTGCTTGAAGATCACAAGGCCGAATTTCGCGGCATTAAACAATGGGTTTTACGATTATGGGCGCCCAGGCCCGCTACATAATTGCCAAGTACGTGCCGGAGATTCTGCGGAACGAACCGAGGAAGTTTGGAGTAATCGTT
>WNGK01004050.1_pt2 | contig 25711 bp, 25 predicted proteins | sample 5400601 | NCBI WGS metagenome assembly WNGK01 (sample SAMN13153376, study PRJNA577476) | soil metagenome | isolation source: 60 cm soil or saprolite under Garry oak tree replicate 1 | place: USA:California | collected 2016-06-15
CGACGACTGAGCGTCCCTGGCGGACGACGACTGAGCTTCCCTGGCGGACGACGACTGAGCTTCCCTGGCGGACGACGACTGAGCTTCCCTGGCGGACGACGACTGAGCTTCCCGGCGGACGACGACTGGCCATCCCCCGCGTCAGCCCGAGTTCGCCCGCGCCCGCAGGGCGGTGACCAGAGCCGGGATCACCTGGTTCAGGTCGCCGATCACCGCGTAGTCGGCGTGCGCGATGATCGGCGCGTCCGGGTCGGTGTTGACCGCCACGATGTGCTTGGCACTCAGGCAGCCCGCCATATGCTGGATTGCGCCGCTGATCCCGCAGGCCAGGTAGAGCTCGGGTGATATCCGGGTGCCGGTCTGCCCGACCTGCTGCTTGTGCGGCCGCCAGCCCTGGCTGGTGACCACCCGCGAGACGCCGAGCGCGCCGCCGAGCAGCCCGGCGAGTTCCTCCAGCGCGCCGAAGCCCTCCGGGCCGCCGACGCCCCGGCCGCCGCCGACCACCACGCGGGCGGTTGCCAGCGACACGCCGCCCGCACGGTCCGCTGATTCGGTCGCGACCACCGCGAGGTCCTCGTCGGCGAGGTCCGGCCGGTAGGCGTGCACGGTAAACGCGGCGGGCTCCGCAGCCGGCGCGACTCCGGACGGCGCGACTCCGGACGGCGCGACCCCGGACGGCGCCACCCCGGACGGCGCCACCGCAGCCGGGACCGCCGCAGCCGGCGCGACCGCGTCGACGGCAACCGTGAGCAGTGCGGGCGACGCATCGAGTGACGCATCCTCCAGCAGGCTGCCCGCCCACCGGTGCCGGACAAGCTGGTAGGTGCCATCCGGCCTGCGCGCCGCCGAGGCACAGTTCGCGGCCATAGGCAGGCCGGTAATCGCCGCGAGGTGCGCCATGATCTCGTTGCCGTGGTCGGTACCCGCCGCCACCACGGCCGTCGCCGACGACGAGGCGGCCAGCCCGGCGAGGGCGCGGGCCCAGGCCACCGGGGCGTACCCGGCCAGCCGGTCCGATTCGACCGCGTACGCATCAGTCAGGCCGACCGCGGCTAGCACGTCGCGGGCCGGGCCGGGCAGCGAGCCGAACATCACCGCGGCCGGGGTGTCCTGACTGCTGGCGGCCAGATCCTGGCTGAACGCGAACGCCCGCAGCGAGGCGTCGGCAATCCCGTCGCCGTCCCGCTCGGCCAGGCACAGTACCGTCACGAATACACCCCAAAGACCGTCACGACAACACCCTGAGCACCGCCGCCGAAAACAACCCAACCACCGTCGCGAAGACCGTCACGACAACACCCTGAGCACCGCCGCGACAACACCCTGAGCACCGCCGCGACAACACCCTGAGCACCGTCACGACAACACCCCCAGTTCCGTAAGCAGCCGGACCAGGGCGGGCACCGCGTCCGCGCCGGTGCCGATGATCTCCGCCCGCTTGGTTTCCCCGGCGGGCACCCGCAGCAGTTCCTTCCGCAGCCCCTCGCCGCTGTAGTCCGGCTGGAACCGCTCGATGACAGCCCGCTTCGCGCGCAGCCTGCCGGGCAGGGACGGGTACCTGGGCAGGTTGATGCCCTCCTTCACGCTAATCACGGCCGGCAGCGCCAGGTCGAAGCTCTCCTCGCGGCCCCGGTACTCCCTCCGGGCAACGGCCCGGGCACGGGCCGCGTCCTCGGTCCGGGTGATCTCCAGGTTCTTGATCCCGGTCACGCACGGCAGGCCGAGCGCGTGTGCGACCCGCACCGGGACCTGGTAGTCGCCGGTGTCGGCGGCCTCGTTGCCGAACAGCAGCAGGTCGTACGCACCCTCCGGCCCCGCCGCCCGGCGCCGGACCGCATCGGCGATCGCCGCCGCGGTGGCGATCGGGCCCCACTCCCGCCCGTCGGTCTCCAGCAGCACGCCGCGGCCGGCCCCCAGGGCCAGCATGTCCCGCAACTGGCCGGCTGCCTCCGCGGGCCCGAGCGTCAGCACCGTCACGGTCCCGCCGAGCCGCTCGGTGAGCTGGACCGCCTCCTCGACGGCGCACTCCTCGTGCGGGCTGACCGCGAACCCGGACATCCGGGTATCGACATCCTGGCCGTCCGGCGTGACGACGACCTTGCCGCCGACCATGGGAACCCGCTTGACGCAGACCAGGACCTCCATGGCCGGTCAGCTCCTGACCCGGGAGTTCTCCGGGTCGAACAGCGGAGTCGAGCCGGCCACCGCCACCGTCACCGGGTACTGCTCGGCCATGTACTCCACCGCGAGCCTGTTGCCCTCGCGGGCCTGCTCGGCGGGCAGGTACGCCATCAGCAGGTGCTTGCCGACCGACGGGCCGCACCCCGCGCTTGTCACGTAAGAAGGCCGGCCCTTCGCGTCCACCAGCCGCTCCCCGGCCTGGGTCAGGATGGGCTCGCCGCCCAGCATGTAGCGCAGCTGCCCGGCTGCCGACCGGTGGTCGTCCACCGTCAGGGTGCACAGCACCGCGCACGGCGGCGCCGCCCGCTGCCGGAGGTAGGCGTCCTTGCCGGTGAAGGGCTGCGGCTTCACCCTCGGGCGGGTCATCCCGGCTTCCACCAGGTTGTAGTCGGCCTCCAGCTCGGCGCCGTAGGCACGGTAGCCCTTCTCCAGCCTGCCGGTCGTGCCGTACACGCCGATACCGACCGGGATCAGGCCATGCGGGACGCCGGCCGCCCAGATCGCGTCCCACACCGCGCCGCCCTGCTCCATCGGGACGTAAAGCTCCCAGCCGAGCTCGCCGACATAGGAGATCCGGGACGCCAGCACCGCGGCACCGGCGATCTCGACGTCGCGGCAGGTGGCGAAGGGGAAACCGCGGTGCGAAAGGTCGGCGTCGGTGACGGATTGCAGCACGGTCCGCGCGGCCGGGCCCCAGATCCCGAAGGTCGCCCAGGCCGAGGTCAGGTCGGCCAGCTGCGCATCTGCTGGCAGCTGGCCGCGGAGCCACTGCTTGTCCATCATCCCGGTGGCCGCCCCGGTCACCACCCGGAACCAGTCCTGGCCGAGCCGCATGATCGTCAGGTCGGCCAGGAAGCCGCCGGCCTCGTCCAGCAGCGACGTGTAGACGACCCGCCCGGCCGGCACGTCCAGCTGGGCGACCGCGGCCGACTGGACCGCGGCTAGCGCGCCAGGCCCGGTGATGTCGAGCACCACGAACGCGGACAGGTCGATCAGCCCGCAGGCATCCCGCATGGCCAGGTGCTCGGCGTTGATAATGGGCGACCACCAGCGGGATTCCCATTCCGCCTCGCGCTCCATCAGCTGCCGAGGATACCGTTTCAGCAGGTTTTCATTCGACGCGTACCAATTCGGGCGTTCCCATCCTGCGGTCTCGATGAACACCGCGCCCAGGTCCTGCTCGCGGCCGTAGGCCGGGCTGACCCGCAGCGGCCGGCCAGACTCCCACTGCTCGGCCGGGTGCACGATCCCGTACATCTTGTTGAAGCCCTCGCGCGCCCGGGCGATGACGTGCGCAGTCGTGCGCTGGTGATCGTGGAACCTGGAGATGTCGGCCTCGTGGATGTCGATCTCCGGGGTCTTGCCGGTCATCTGCTCGGCAACCGCGCGGGCGATGCCGGGGCCTTCCTTGATCCAGCTCGCGGCTACCGACCACAGGCCGCTGACCTCGGGGGTCTCGCCGAGCGCCGGGTGGCCGTCCGGCGTCATCGAGATCAGCCCGTTGATCGCGTAGCGGATCCCGACCCGCTCGTCGCCGAGCAGGTCAGGCATCAGCTCCAGCGCCTGCATGAGCTGCGGGTCGAAGTCTTCCTGGGTGAACGGCATCTCGGTCGGCGAGAGCACCGCCTCGGCGATGGACGGGATGTCGTCCGCGCCGACGATGATCGGCCGGTGCGCGTAGGAGCCGACCTCCATGTCGCCGCCGTGCTGCCGCTCGTACATGTTGGTGTCCACGTCGCGCACGATCGGGTACTCGATCTCGCCGGCCGTGTCGGCGAACAGCGGAACCGGGCCCACGCTGATCATCTGATGCACGATCGGGGTCAGCGGGATGCGAGCGCCTGCCATCCGCGCGATCCTCGGGCTCCAGACCCCGCAACATATAACGCAGACTTCGGTGTCGATGTCGCCCTTGGTGGTCCGGACCGTGCTAACTCGCCGGCCCGCCCGGCCGCCCGGTGCCGTCTCGATACCGAGCACCTCGGTACCGGCGAGCACCTGCAGCGCGCCGAGCCGCTGCGCCTCCTCGCGCATGAGGGTCCCGGCCCGCAGCGAGTCGACCACGCCGACCGTCGGGAAGTAAAGCCCGCCGAGTATCACCGACTCGTCCAGGTACGGCACCAGCTTGGCGACCTCGGCAGGCGAGAGGTGCTGCGCGGGGATCCCCCACGCCCTGGCGGCGGAGCCGCGGCGGCGCAGTTCCTCCATCCGCTCCGCCGTGCGGGCGACCTCGATCCCGCCGCTTTCCGTGAACACGCCAAGCGCCTGGTACTGCTCGGTACTGTCGCGGGTCAGCTCCATCATCATCTTCGAGTACTCGATCGGGAAGATGAAGTTCGAGGCGTGGCCGGTCGATCCGCCCGGGTTCGGCATCGGGCCCTTGTCCACCAGCACGATGTCGCGCCAGCCCAGCCTGGCCAGGTGGCAGGCAAGCCCGTTGCCGACGATTCCCGCGCCGACGATGACGGCGCTGGCCCGGGTGGGGATGTCATTCATGCCGCTGGTTCCCGCCGTTCATCTCGTCGGAGTTGCCATCTGCCAGTCTGGCCCCGCTGCCAGGAATTCCCGGCGGCGGGGCCAGACAGCGCCCGCATCTAGGCAGCCTGCTGCTACTCGACCGGGATCTCCTTGTTGATCAGGCCCAGGTCGATACCCTGCCTGCTGCGTACCACCCGCGCGACGACGTAGATGACGATCGCCAGCACGTACATCGCGCCCATGTAGTACAGCGAGTCCCGGCTGTTCACGAAGTAGAGGTCGTTCGAGAACCACTCGTACAGGTTGAAGCCAAGCAGCCCGATGGTGATGACCCCGGCCACCGGGACGATCGGCACGCCGAAGAGCTTGATCCGGCTGGCCGGCGACGCCCGCCACAGGTCCGGCTTGCGCCACGGCAGGACGACGACCGCGATCGCGCTGAACAGGTACGTCACGGCGATCACCAGCGTGGCGTCCAGCGTGTAGCTCCTGAACGTCGTGGAGTAGGCGTACACAGCGGCCAGCCCGACCGCCGGCAGCAGCATCAGGATCAGGGAGTAGAACGGAACCTTCCGCTTCTCGGAGACCTCGGCGGCCCGGTCGGGCAGCACCCGGTCGAACGCGGCCGCGAAGATGACCCGGGTCGAGGACAGGAACAGGGTGCCCACCCAGCCGAAGAACCACAGGCTCAGCACGAGGATCAGGGCGACCTGGAACGCCGTGTTATGCACCAGCCAGCCAGCGAACATGAACGGATACGGCCAGATGCCGAACTGCGGAGTGGCGTTGTAGTCCAGCGTGTTGAGGTTCTGGTAGAAGGTCCAGCCGACGGTCTTGGCGATCAGCAGCAGGAAGATCACGGTGAAGGCGACCGTCATCCACAGGCCGGCGAACATGCCGGTGAAGACGCGCTTGAAGTCGCTCGCCCCGCGGATCTCGCCGTAGAGCGTGGCGCCCCAGTTCGGCCACAGGATGAAGAACATCATGGCCGGCACGAGCAGCATCGTCGGCCCCAGCGGGCCGAAGCTCAGGGGCGACGTGATGGCCCCAGCCTTCGCGGCCGCGGCGTTGGTCGCGTGATAGGCGCCGTTGACGCCGAAGATTTTGTGCGCTTCGGTGTTGAACGAGCTCACGAAGCTGGCGTGCGAGTTGACCAGGAGCAGGACCACGACGACAGCGAAGCCGATCATGCCGCCGATGAAGCACCACTTCTGGATCCTCGCGTAGCCGGACATGCCCAGGGAGACCAGCACGCCGGCCAGGGCGATCGTGATGAGCGTCACGATGAAGATCCCGTTGTTGGTACCGAACCAGGCGGCGCCGCCGGCCGGCCAGGTCCATTTGAGTGTCGCCCACAGCGGCTCGAACAGCTGGACCGACAGGATGTTGCCGTAGATCGGCGCCCACAGCCAGAGGATGAACCACCACCCGGTGGCTGCCATCACGAAGCCGAGGCCGCTGCCGAGGATCCGGCTCTGCCAGACGTAGTCACCGCCCGCCCGCGGGATCGTGACGATGAGCCCCGCATAGGCGATGACCAGGAACGAGACCCATACTCCCGAGATGATCACCGAGGTAATCAGCTGGCCCTTGGGGAACGCGGGGCCGGCGAAGGTGAACTCGTAGATCCCGAGGGTGACGAAGTTGGTGGCCAGGCACGCGTAGATTATCGAGTCTCGGACCGACCAGCCCCGAACCAGGCCGGTCGCGTTGCGGAGGAATAGTGTCGGCGTCTCGCCGCCGACGGTTTCAGCAGCCATGCTCGCCCTCCTAAGTGATGAAATATCAGGATCAGATCGTAGCCCGGCCGTGCCCGCAGATCACTGAAGTCACTCGTGCTTAGCCATTCACCATGATGTATTTGGTGACTTTGCCCTTCTTGGGGTTCAGCTCAAGCACCGCGCCCTGCAGCACGCCGTCGCCGTAGACGCTGCCGGGGTTGATGGCGAGGGTCCGGCCCATTCGCTTGATCCCGCGGCTCTCGTGAATGTGGCCATGCACCGACAGCATCGGCTGGTGCGCCAGGATAGCGTCCCGCACCGCGGTCGAGCCGACCGCCTTCATCACCGCTCCCCCGTGCGTCGGCCGCAGCGTCGCGTCCAGCGCAGGCGCCTCGTCCAGGCCGCTGCCGTACGGCGGCGCGTGGAAATTGAAGATCGCCCGCTCCATGTCCGGTATCTGACCCACCACGGCCTCGATCTTGGCCGCGAGCTGGTCTTCGGGGGCCTCGCGGAAGGTGTTCCACGGGGTCGGGTTCGTCCAGCCCATCGAGACCAGGTGGAACCCGTCGAGGTCGAGCATCTTGCCCTCGCCGAAGCTGACGCTTGGCGATGCCTCGATGATGTCGTCGATCTCCCAGATGTCGTCGTTGCCGCCGTTCAGGATGCACGGGATGTCGTGGCCTGCCAGCTTCCCGTCGGCCATGTCCAGCCAGCGGTCCAGTGACTGGGTCATCTCGACGGTGAACCTGCGGTCGACCGCACCCTCGGTGTCGCTGAGGTGCCTGAGCTCGTCCGGCGTGACGATCGCCGGGTAGGACCCGGTGTTCCGGATCCGGGTCCTGACATTGTCCAGTTCCTGCTGGGTCTCCATGCGCAGCGTCTCGCCGCGCACTACGACCTGCCAGTACCCCGTATGGGCGACGATCGGCACCATCACCTTGCCGGTGACATCACCGCCAAGCACCACGATATCGGCCTTGTAGAAGGCGGCGGCGTTCAGGAACTTCCGCCAGCAGATCTCCGAACCGTGAATATCGGTGGCGAAAAAAACCTTCATGCACCATCACGCCCTTTACCGCGCTCCCTGTGCAACGGTGTAGCACCCGACGCAACCGGGCGTCAAGCATGTGTGCAGGTCGAAACCGTCCTGAGATGTGTCAGCCGGCCGGAGGTGTCAGCCGGCCCGGGACGTCAGCCGGCCGGAGGTGTCAGCCGGCCGGAGGTGTCAGCCGGCCTGAGACGTCAGCCGGCCTGAGACGTCAGCCGGCCTGAGACGTCAGTGGTCGACTTCTTCGGGCAGCTCGTACCAGCGGACGCGGTCGCCGATATTTGCCCGCAGCCTCCACTTGACTCCCTTGGGCGCCGACTCGGCGATCTCGAGCAGCCGCTGGCTCTGCGCCACCGGGTCGAACGGCGGGCTGGGCGGCGCGATTTCCGGCTTCTCGGCGACCAGGCCGGGCAGCTTCGTCAAGTTGATGGTCACCGTGCGCCACCAGCCCCAGTCCGCGCCGAGGAGCTTCGCGAAGCGCCCGGTGTCGATGACAGGGCCGGCGGCGGGGGCGGGCGCGGGGGCGCCGCGGGGCTGGCTGTCGCCCACCGGCAGCGCCCCCAGAACCTGCAGGATGTCCCGGACGTCCTTCTCGTTCAGCTCGACGATCTGCAGCTTGGACAGCAGGATGTCGATCACGTCCACGGTCAGCGGCAGCCGCCCGAACGACGGGCGGAAGTCGAGCGTGTGGCACATGGTCAGCCGGTCGACCATCACGTCGATCGGCCTGCCCGACGGCGCGGTGAAGTACATCTGCCGGTCGCCGTTGAGGTTGTTGAACCTGCGGTCCCCGGTACAGCCGGCCCGCTCCAGGTAGGCCGCCACGTCCTTGCGCCCCTTGGACATGCAGGCGAAGTCCATGTCCTGGTCCCGGCGCAGCCGCGGCGGGAAGTCCGGGCAGAGAACCCGGACCGCCAGCCCGCCGATCAGCTTCAGCCCGAGCCCGGCGTCCGCGGCGCCGCGGGCGAGGGTGAGCGCCTCGGGCAGCGGATCGTGCTGGTCGCCTGGTGTCAGGTCGCCTGAATTCTGAGTACCCACAACTGCTCCTCTGCCGGCCCGGCCGCGCACGGCGATGTCGGGCGCCAGGTCACAATATCGCTAGTTGACGCGAATCACCGAGATCGTCATCCTAGTTGCGTGACCGAGCACGACGTTGCTGCCGGCGCAACTTACCAGTCGGCGGAGCGGGCCCTCGCCCTGCTCACCACCTTCGACGAGTCCCGCACCGAGATCGGCGTCACCGAGATGGCCGAGTCACTCGGGGTGCACAAGTCCACCGCGTCGCGGCTGGCGGCCGCGCTGGAGCGGGCCGGCTTCCTCAACCGGGCCGGGAAGCGCTACCGGCTCGGCGTCGAGCTGATCAGGCTTGGCACTCTAGCGCTGCGCAGCTTCGATGTCGTCGCGACCATGCAGCCCGCCATGGAGAAGCTCTCCAGGCATACCGGCGAGACGGTCAACCTCGCCGTGCCCGACGGAGCCGACATCCTGAACGTGGCCGAGCTGCCGAGCACGTACATCCTGAGCTGCTCAGGAGGCTGGACCGGCCGCAGGACGAAGCCGCATGCGGTCGCCAACGGCAAGGTGCTGCTCGCCTACGGCGCCATCGCAGTCCCCAGCCAGCTTGAGCAGTACACCGAGCACACCATCACCACGCAAGGCGCGCTGCGGGACCAGCTCGCCGCGGTCCGCCGCGATGGCTACGCAACCGCGACCGCCGAGCTGGAGGACGGCCTGGTCGCCGTCGCGGCCCCGGTGTTCGACGGAACCGGAGCGTGCGTGGCGGCCCTGTCCGTCTCCGGCCCCGCCTACCGGATGCCGCCCGAGCGCCTGGACGAGCTGGGGAAGCTCTGCGCGGAATCGTGAACCAGCCGCGGCCCAAGCGGCGTGAGACCCAGGACTGAGGCGAGCATCGTGCGCGAGCATCTGCTGTACATCGACGGGGCCTGGCGGGCCGGCCGCGGCAGGCCGGCGGCGGCGGTCAGCCCAGCCTCGGGCGAGACCTTCGCCTCGGTGGCGACCGGCACCCCGGCCGACGTCGACGACGCGGTCGCGGCCGGGCGGGCCGCCTGGCCGGGCTGGGCCGCCGCCTCGCCGTTCGACCGGGCCGCCTGCTGCCAGCAGATCATCGCCGGGATCACCGGGCGCCGCGACGAACTGGCCCGCGCCTTGACCGAGGACCAGGGCAAGCCGCTGCTTGCCGAGGCGTACGACGAGGTCGACGAGCTGGCCGAGTACTTCCGGATGGCCGGGGAGGACGCCAAGCGCCGCGAGGGCGGGCTGCCGGCCTCCACGTCGGCGGCCAGGCGGATCCTGGCCACCCGGGTGCCGCTTGGCGTGATCGCCGTGGTGAGCCCGTGGAACTGGCCGTACACGATGGGCGCCGAGCTGTTCGCGCCGGCCATGGCGGCGGGTAACGCCGTCGTCTGGGTCCCGGCCCCGACCACGTCGGCCTGCTGCGCTGTGCTCGCCGACGTGCTGGCCGGGGCGTGCCTGCCGGCCGGCGTGTTCAGCTTCGTGCCCGGTCCCGGGCCGGTCGTCGGCGACGCCCTGGTTGCCCACCCCGGCGTCGCGGGCGTCGGCTTCGTCGGCTCGGTGGAGACCGGCGGCCTGGTCGCGGCCCGGGCGGCCGGCAAGGCCCAGCTGCTTGAGCTCGGCGGCAACGGCCCGATGGTGATCCTCGCCGACGCCGACCTGGGCCTGGCCACAGAGGCGGCGCTTGAGGCCGCCTACCTCTCGGGTGGTGGCCGCCACCAAGGCAAAGATCAGGCTGGGCGACCCGTTCCAGCCGGAGACCACGATGGGGCCGCTGAACAACGAGGCCACCGCGGCGAAGTTCGACCGGCACATCGCCGACGCGCTGGCCGGCGGCGCCCGGGTGTGCTGCGGCGGCGGCCGGGTGCCGGGGCTGGCGACCGCGCTGTACGCCGAGCCGACCGTGCTTGACGGCGTCACGCCCGGCATGGCGATCGAGCGGGAAGAAACCTTCGGGCCGGTGGTGCCGGTGGTCGAGGTGGCATCGGCTGCCCAGGCGCTCGAGCTCACCAACGCCTCGCCGTACGGGCTGACCGCCGCGGTGTTCACCGAGGACCTGGAGCGCGGCCTGGCGTTTGCCGAGCAGGCCAGGGCCGGCTGGGTCAATATCAACGCCTCGACCAACCTGTGGGAGTCGCACCTGCCGTTCGGCGGCCGGTCCGGCAGCATCAGCGGCCGCGGCCGGGTCGGCGGCCGCTACCCGATGGAGACCTTCACCGAGCCCAAGACCGTGGTCTATCCCGCACCGAGATATGGCAACGACGCCAGATAAAGCGAGAACCCCCATCCATGCCGGGGCTGGCGTCGAACTCGGCCGCGGAGCGGATCGACATCGACGAGAACGGCGACGTGGTCGGCCTGTCGTGACAGCCTGGATGGCATGACGCATGATGGCCTGACGCTGCCCGGCATGCCGGAGCCCGACTATGCTGACATGCCGCTCGGACAGTTCCTCGAGGCGCTGGCCAGTGCCGCGCCAGCGCCCGGCGGCGGCGCGGCGGCGGCACTGTCGGTGGCGCTCGGGGCCGGCCTGTGCACGATGGCGGCGCGGCTGTCGGCCCGGCGGCTTGGCAGTGCGGCGGCAGGCCTGCTGACAACCGATGGATTACGGATCCTCCGGCGGGCCGCTTCGCTCATGCAGGCCGATGCGGAGGCTTATAGCCGGGTGATCTCCGCGATGCGGGCCCAGGCCGGGGCCGATCCGGCCGTCCGCGAGCAAGCCGTCGCCGCGGCGCTGTCGGACGCCGCCGACGTGCCGATGCAGGTCGCCGAGCTTGGCGCCGAGGCGGCCGGGCTGGCGGCCCGGCTGGCCGCCGAAGGCAACCCGGTGCTGCGCGGCGACGCCGTCGCCGCCGCCACGCTGGCCGAGGCCGGCGCACGGTCGGCCGCGGTGCTGGTCAGCATCAACCTGGCGTCGGTGCCAGACGACGAGCGGCACGCCCGCGCGGAGTCGCTGCTCGCCGCCGCGGCCCGCTCAGCCCAGGCCGCCGCGTCCGGGTAACCCCGACCCGCCCGATTTCATGATCGCGGAGTGTTTTGGGTGCCCGCGGACCCCAAAGTCGCCGTGATCTCAACCTGGTAGGAACGGGGACATGACGGGACGGGCTATGCGGACGGGCGTGATCCTGCCGGGCGGGACCGCCACCGAGCAGCTGGAGCAGGCTGTGCTGGCCGAGAGGGCCGGCTGGGACGGCGTGTTCGTGTGGGAAGCGGCGTACGGGGTTGACGCATGGACCCTGCTGGCCGCGATCGCCACCCGCACTACCAGGGTCCGGCTTGGCACGCTGCTCACCCCGCTGCCGTGGCGGCGGCCCTGGAAGGTAGCAAGCCAGGTCGTGACGCTGGACCAGCTCTCCGGCGGCCGGGCAATCCTGAGCGTCGGGGTTGGCGCGCTGAGCACCGACCTGCCGCTGACCGGCGAAGTCACCGATCTCCGCGGCCGGGCCGAGCGCCTGGACGAAGGCATCGACCTGATCCGCGAACTCTGGGCCGGGCGGCAACGCTATCACGGCCGCCATTTTGACTACGAGTGCGAGCGTGACGACCTCGCGCAGGTCGGCCGCCCGGTCCAGGAGCGCATCCCGATCTGGGTGGTGGGTGCCTGGCCCCGGCCCAGGTCCATGCGCCGGGTGCTGCGCTGCGACGGGGTGATCCCGCAGTACCACCTGGATGACCGCGACGGCACGCCGGATGACGTCCGGGCCATGCGGTCCTGGCTGGCGGAGCACGGCGCCAGGGCCGACCTCGACGTGGTCGCGGACGGCGAGACTCCGGCCGATGATCCGGCTGCCGCGACGGCGCTGATCACCCCGTGGGCCGAGGCGGGATGCACCTGGTGGCTGGAAACCCGGTGGGAGATGCCGCATCACACGCAGGACCGGATGACCGGGATACGGCACCGGATTGCCGCCGGGCCGCCCGCAGACACCGCCGCAGAATCCGGCGCGTGAATTCAGGCCGGCCCGGCCGAACGCGGGCTGCCTCAGGCGGCCAGCCTCGTCAGCTGCGTCAGGTCGCGTCGTCGTGCCCGTCCGGCTGGCGTGCCTCGGCGGCCGAGTGCGGGAATCGGGCCGGCCGGAAATGCGCCGCGCCGGCCGGGACCATCCAGGGCAGCACGGTCACCGAGTACCGCCCGGCGATGACGGCCGGGTCCGCTGCCTTCAGCGCCGTTGCCTCATCGACGCCGACGCTCAGGATCGACAGCCCGCGGAACGCGCTGTCCGCGCCGCCCATCAGCGGCCCGGCCGCCAGCAAGGCGCCAGCCTCGTGCAGGCGGGCCAGGTGATCCATGTGCGCGTCCTGCAGCGCCGCTTCCTCGGCCTCGGTCAGGTCAGGGGCATCGTCGCGGAGCACGAGGAGCGCGACGGAAAAGTGATCGAAGTCCATGATCCGAACATAGGGCCCGGGCCGGCGCGGTCAGCACGCGGGAGTTACCGGGACGGCTGCGTATCCTCACTGCCGGATGCGGGCGAGGACGAGGGTGATGTCGTCCTCGCCGTGCTCGCTCAGCGCCTGGGTAACCGTCTCGCAGGCAGCCCAGAGCGGGCCTAGTAGGCGCGGCGCGAAAGCCCTGACGGCCGGGCGGCGATCTGGTGCTGGCGGAGCTCGCGCATGACCCTGCGGCGCTCGGCGCCGGTGAGCTTGTCGATGTAGAGCTCGCCATGCAGGTGATCGGTCTCGTGCTGCAGGCAGCGGGCCAGCTCGCCGGTGCCGGCGACGGTGACCGGCTGCTGGTCGAGATCGACGCCCTCGGCGACCGCATGCCAGCTGCGGGTGCGGTCCGCGCTCACGCCGGGAATGGACAGGCATGCCTCCGAGCCTTCGTAGCTGCCGGTCGACTCGATGATCCGCGGGTTGATCAGGTAGCCGAGCTGGCCATCCACGTTGTAGGAGAACGCCGCCAGGCTGACGCCGATCTGGGGGGCGGCGAGCCCGGCCCGCCCTGGTTCCCGCACGGTGTCGATGAGGTCGGCGATGAGCTGGGCCAGCGCGTCGTCGAATCGGGTGACCTGCTCGGATGGCGTGCGCAGGACCGGATCGCCCAGCAGCCGCAGCGGGCGGATGCTCATGACGCGCTCACTGTCTCGGCTCCTTTTCAGGTCCAGGCACCGAGAAGTCGCTCGGCACCCGACGCCAGCTCGCGCACGATCTCCCCGGCCGGCCTGACGCTGCGCACCGCGCCGACCGATTCGCCAGCATAGAGCGCCATCGCGTCGATCCGGCCAGCAGTTTCCCTGCCCGGCGTTTCCGGCCCGAATTTCGGGATCGAACGGGTGGCCTGGCCCACGGTCACCTCGGCGGCGACGTCGCCGTCGAGCGCGCACGCGGCGTCGACGCACGAGCGCAGGACCCGGTGCGGGGCATTCGGCCACCCCACGCAGAAAGTCTCGGTGATCATGGTGTCGGCACCGCCGGCCGCGAGTATCGCGCGAATGTAGCCGGGGTGGGCATTGGACTCCGCGCTGGCGACGAAGCGGGTCCCGACGCGTGCGCCCGCCGCCCCGGCGGCGAGCACCGCCGCGACGCCACGGGCGGTCGCGATGCCGCCCGCGGCGAGCACGGGGATCCGTACCCGGTCGAGCACCGCATCCAGCAGCGGAAGCAGCGCCAGCTCGCCCCGGACATGCCCGCCGGCCTCGGTACCCTGGGCCGCTATCAAGTCGCACCCGGCATCGGCCGCGGCGCGCGCCTCGTCGGCAGATCCCACCTGCCAGCAGGCCAGCGCGCCGCCGGCCTGGACGCGCTCGACGAGCCGCGCGGCCGGGTCGCCGTAGAAGAACTCCACCACCCGGCATCGCGTGGCCGCCGCCTCCACGGCGGCCTCGTCGATGAACGGCATCAGGAAGTTCATGCCCACCACGCCGTCGGTCGTCGCGGCAAGCTCATCGAGCGCGGCCGCGACCTGCCCGGCCGGCGCCCCGTGCAGCGCGACCATGCCGAGCGCCCCGGCGTCGGCCACCGCGGCGGCCAGCTGAGCGGTGCCGACGCCGCCCATCCCGGCCTGCTGGATCGGCACCTTGCATCCGGTCAGTTCGGTGAACGACGTCGTCAGCATGGCGTCCCCTTCCCCCGCAGCAGTATCCCGCACAAGGGGTCCCGCACCCCGGCTGGAACGCGTTGAGCTAGGCGCTGATCACCTGAAGGGTGCCGAGGGTCGGATCCGCGGCGTAGGCGATGCGGCCGCCGTCGGCGAGCACCTCGCGCAGGGCGTCCAGCGCGTCGGCGGTGATCAGCTCGCCCGGGGCGAGCACCGGGACGCCGGGCGGATACGGCGCGATCAGCTCGGCACTGACCCGGCCAACCGCCCGGTCGGCGCTGACGGTCTCGCTCGCGGCGAAGAACGCCTCGCGCGGCGCGAGCACCGTCTCCGGCACGACAGTCCAGGCCGCGGCGGCGACCGGGGCGCGCGGGCTGCCCCGGTGCCGCTCGACCGAGGCAATGAGCGTGTCGGTGAACGCCCCGACGGTGTCGGCGTCATCCGCCAGCGTCACGATCGGGATGACGGTGTCACGGTCGGCCAGCTCGACCGGCATGCCGGCCGCGATCAGGTCGGCCTCGACCGCATGGCCGTGCGCGCCGGTGCCGGCCAGCAGCACCACCAGTTTCGCTGGCTCCACGCCGGGGCCGTCCAGCACGTCAAGACCAGGCACCTCGCGCAGCCGCTGCCGGGCGGCGGCAACGCAGGACAGCAGCCGGGCGCATAGTTCCTTGCCGTCCCTGGCGAGCAGCGCCCGGGCTGCGTCGATGCTGGCCATGATCGAGCCGGTCGGGCTGGTCGTGTGGGTGGCCTCGAAGGCGCGGTCCAGCCGGGCCGCGTCCAGCCGCTCGGTCCTGGCGAACACCAGCGCGCCCTGGGTATAGGCGGGCAGCGCCTTGTGCGCGCTGGTCACCATCGCGTCCGCGCCCGCGGCGAGCGCGTGCGGCGGCAGGTCGGGGTGGAAGCCCAGGTGCGCGGCCCAGGCGGCGTCGACGATCAGCGGCAGGCCGAACTCGTGCGCGGCCGCGGCCTGCCCGGCCAGGTCGCCGATCGTGCCGACGTAGGACGGGTCGCCGAGGAACACGCCGCACGCGCCGGGGTACGCCGCCAGCGCGGCCCGCACGGTCTCGACCGCGACCGGCCCCGGCAGTCCGGACGCCGGATCCAGCTCCGGCCGGACCCAGACCGGGCGCAGCCCGGCGAGCACCAGGCCGAGCAGCAGCGAGCGATGCAGAGTCCGCGTGACGACCGCGTAATCCCCCGGTCTTCCCGCCGCCAGCGCGAGTGCCTGATTGCCGTGCGTGGAGCCGGCCACCGAGAACCGGCACCAGTCGGCGCCCCACAGCCGGGCAGCCCGTCCCTCGGCGCCGGCCAGCAGTGTGTCCGCCCGCTTGATCGGGCCGAGGCCGCCGTACAGCGGCGCGTCGCCGGCCACCACAGTGCCGACAAGATCATGACGCTGCTTGTGCCCGGGCACGCTCATCGGCGTCAGCAGGCCGGCCTCCGCCTGCCCGGTAAACCGCAGCCAGGCATCAAGCAGCGGCGCGTCAGCCCGCAGCCCGCGCGGGTCACGAGGGTCCCGCGGATCGCCGGGGTCCCGCGGATCGCCGGGGTCCCGCGGATCGCCGGGGTCCAGCAGGTCGCCGGGGTCCAGCGGGTTGCCGGGGTCGTCGGTGCCACGTGCGCCGGTGTCGGCCATCCGCCCAGTCTGCATGATCAGCCTGCGGCGCAGCATGCTGGGGGAAGGCGGTCCGGGGCCAGTGAGGGCGCAACTGGCCTGCATTCCAGGGGTCACGCTGCGGGACAGCCGCACGGCGCAGGTCACCGGCGCGATGCCGGACCTGTTCCGGATGCTCAGCGTCTTCATCAGCGTGGCCGCGGCGCTGACCGGCCAGCCGCCCTACTGCTGAGCCGGGCCTGGCCGCTCGCGGTCGGCCGGCCTGGCCGGATCATGCCGGTAGAACTCGACGGCCGAGGGCGGCAGCGGCGTGTTGCCCAGGATCAGGTCGGCGGACTTCTCCGCGATCATCATCACCGGGGCGTAGATGTTGCCGTTGGTGACGTACGGCATTACCGATGCGTCCACTACCCGCAGCCCGTCCAGGCCGTGCACCCGCATAGTCGACGGATCGACGACGGACGCCTCGCCGGTCCCCATCGCGCAGGTGCATGACGGGTGCAGCGCCGTCTCCGCGTCGCGGGCGACCCAGTCGAGCACCTGCTCGTCGGTGGCGACGTCCGGCCCCGGTGACAGCTCGCCGCCGTTGTAGCGGTCGAACGCTGGCTGGTTCAGGATCCGGCGGGTGATGCTGATCGCCTCGACCCACTCACGGCGGTCGGCCGGGGTGGACAGGTAGTTGAACCGCAGCGCCGGGTGCACGGCCGGATCCGTGGAGGTGATCTTGACCGAGCCGCGGGAGTCGGAGTACATGGGGCCGATATGCACCTGGTAGCCGTGCCCGCCAGCCGGCGACGAGCCGTCGTAGCGGATAGCGATCGGCAGGAAGTGGAACATCAGGTTCGGGTAGCCGACCTCGTCGTTGCTGCGCAGGAAGCCGCCGCCCTCGAAATGGTTGGTCGCTCCAGGCCCGCTGCGCAGGAACAGCCACCTGGCGCCGACCACCGGCCGGTTACGCCACTTCAGCGCCGGGGCGACCGAGACCGGGAGCTTCGAGGCGAACTGCACGTAAACCTCCAGGTGGTCCTGCAGGTTCTCGCCGACCCCGCGCAGGTCGGCCAGCACGTCGATGCCAACCGAACTCAGGTGGCTGGCGCTACCCACCCCGGAGAGCTGCAGCAGCTGCGGCGTGTTGATCGAGCCGCCGCACAGGATGATCTCCCCGGCCCTGGCCTGGTGCGCGGCGCCGTTGCGGCGGGTGAACTCGACCCCGACCGCCCGGTTTCCGCTGAACAGGATCTTCGTCACGAAGGCCCTGGTGGTGAGATCGAGGTTGGCGCGGCCGAGGACCGGGTGCAGGTATGCCCGGGCGGCACTGAGCCGCCGGCCGCGGTGCACGTTGCGGTCGAACGCCGCGAAGCCCTCCTGCCGGTAGCCGTTGACGTCGTCGGTGAGCGGATAGCCGGCCTGCTGCACGGCCTCGAAGAACGCGCCGAACAGCGGATTGGTGGCCGGTCCGCGTTCCAGCACAAGCGGGCCGCCGGTACCGCGGAACTCATCGCCCCCGGCCAGGCAGTTCTCCATCCGCTTGAAGTACGGCAGGCAGTGCGCGTAGTCCCAGTCGGCCATCCCGGGGTCGGCGGCCCAGCGCTGGTAGTCCAGCGGGTTGCCGCGCTGGAAGATCATCCCGTTGATGCTGCTCGATCCGCCGAGAACCTTCCCGCGGGCGTGATAGATCCGCCGGCCGCCCATGTACGGCTCAGGCTCGCTTTCATAGCGCCAGTCGTAGAACTTGCTGCCGATCGGGATGGTCAGCGCCGCCGGCATGTGGATGAAGACGTCCCAGCGGTAGTCCGGCCGCCCCGCCTCGAGCACGAGCACGCGGTTGGCAGGGTCGGCGGACAGCCTGCTTGCCAGCGCGCAGCCCGCCGAGCCGCCCCCGACGATGATGAAGTCGTATTGCTCGCGCAGCGCCTGCGCTTCCCCGGTGGCGCGTTCAGGTCCCATCTCGGGATGCTATATCGGTGCAGACAGCAACCGCGATGGATGCCGGGGCCGGCCGGGCCGCACAGCCAGAAATTTCCGCGCAGCTGTCGATTGGCGCCTGGCTCGTTCGTGTGGGGAGTGAGGAGCCGGCGCCGCGCCGGCGAGCACAGGACGGGAGTAAGGAAATGAGCAGGATCGTGCTGACCGAGTTCATCTCGCTGGATGGCGTCATCGAGGAGCCCCGGTGGACATTCCAGTTCGAGCGTGGCCCCGAGGGCAGCAAATTCAAGTTCGATGAGCTATTCGCCAGCGAGGCGCTGCTGCTCGGCCGCGTCACCTACCAGGGGTTCGCGCAGGCCTGGCCGTCGATGGGCACCGATGAGTTCGGCAAAAGGATGAACAGCATACCGAAGTACGTCGTCTCGTCGACGCTGACGGACGCCGAGGCGACCTGGGGCAGCACCACGGTGATCAGGGGCGATGTCGCGGCCGAGATCGCCAGGCTGAAGGCCGGGCCCGGCGGCGACCTGCTGGTCGGGGGCAGCTGCCAGCTCGCCCAGACGCTGATCCAACATGGCCTGGTCGACGAGTACCGGCTGATGTTGTTCCCGATCGTGCTCGGCGCCGGCAAGCGTCTCTTCCCTGCCGCGATGAGCGAGCCAGCCAAGCTCACGCTCGCCGACGCCAAGCCGGATCGCGACGGGGTCATGCTGCTCACCTACCATCCGGCGGCGGCGGAGGCGCCCGCGGCGGCGGGACCGGCATAGGCCCGCCAGGGAAGACGCAGTAATGCCCGTAGCGAGATCGGGACCGGTATGTTGCCGGTCCACCAGGCAAGGGAGAACTCGATGAAGCAGTACTTGCTCAGCGTGCACTCCGTGGCGGACAGCCCGGTCCCGTCTGCCGAGGAGATGCAGCAGGCATACGAGGATGTCGCCGCCTTCAACGCGGAACTCCAGGACGCCGGGGCATGGGTCTTTGCCGGCGGACTGCACCCGCCGGACACCGCCACCGTGGTCCGGATCCAGGATGGCGACGTGCTGACCACCGACGGTCCGTTCGCGGAAGGCAAGGAGCACATCGGCGGGTTCTGGGTGATCAAGGCCGCTGATCTCGACGCCGCGCTCGCCTGGGCAGTCAAGGCCAGCCAGGCATGCGCCAACCCGGTCGAGGTCCGCCCGTTTCAAGAGGAACCCGAGGACTGACAACCCATGCCGGCCGCCGACGCGACCGCCATCGAGCGAGTCTTCCGCGAAGAATACGGCCGTGCGGTGGCGGTCATGGTCCGCGTGTTCGGTGATATCGACATCGCCGAGGAGTCAGTGCAGGAGGCATTCACGGTGGCGGTGCAGCGGTGGCCGGCCACCGGAATGCCGCCAAGCCCGGCCGGATGGATCATCACGACGGCCAGGAACCGGGCGATCGACCGGCTCCGCCGTGAGGCCTCCCGCGACGACCGGCACGCCCAGGCCTACCTGTTGCACGCGCAAGACGAGCCCGCCCAGGAGGCGGCCGTGAGCGACGACCGGCTCCGCCTGATCTTCACCTGCTGCCACCCGGCGCTGGCACCCGCCGCCCAGGTCGCGCTGACGCTGCGGCTCCTGGGAGGCCTCAGCACCACGGAGATCGCACGCGCCTTCCTGGTGCCCGAGCCGACGATGGCCCAGCGGCTGGTCCGGGCCAAGGGCAAGATCCGGGCGGCCGGCATTCCCTACCGGGTGCCCGGCGATGCCGAGCTCCCCGATCGCCTGCGGCCCGTGCTTGCCGTCGTATACCTGATCTTCAACGAGGGATACACGGCAAGCTCCGGCGATCAGCTCGTCCGCGAGGATCTCTGCGCGGAGGCCATCCGGCTGGCCCGCCTGCTGGCCGAGCTGATGCCCGACGAGCCCGAGGTCATGGGCCTGCTCGCCCTGGTGCTGCTGATCCAGTCACGCAGAACTGCCCGCACCACCCCCGAAGGTGCGCTTGTCGTCCTGTCCGACCAGGACCGCTCGCGGTGGGACCGGGACCTCATCGGCGAAGGCCAGGCCATCGTCCGGGCGTGCCTGCGGCGCAATCAGCCGGGGCCATACCAGATCCAGGCAGCCATCAATGCCGTGCACAGCGACGCGCCGACCGCCGCCGACACCGACTGGCGCCAGATCCTCCAGCTCTACGACCAGCTCCTCGTGCTCGCCCCAAGCCCGGTAGCCGCGCTGAACCGCGCCGTCGCCGTGGCCGAGGTCGAAGGGCCCGGTGCGGCCCTTGACGTCCTCGACGATCTCCACCTGGAGAGCTACCACCTGTTCCACGCCATCCGGGCCGACCTGCTGCGGCGGCTCAGCAGAAACGCCGACGCGGCGATCGCCTACGACGCAGCCATCGCCCGCACCGCCAACACCGCCGAACGGGCCTTCCTGCAGCGCCGGCGCCAGTCACTCACTCAGTCAGCAACGCCGGATTCGCGTCCGTGATGCCGCGCTCTGAACGCGTCGCATCATGATCGGCCTTCGGCGGGCTAGCGTTGTCCACATGAGCGACAGGTCGATCCACGAGCTCGCTCGATCTCGCCTCGGCTTCGAGCGTCTGCGGGCCGGGCAACTGCGTGCCGTGGCCGCGGCGGCCGGCGGGCGCGACGTGCTGGCCGTGTTGCCGACCGGCGGCGGCAAGTCAGCGATTTACGAACTCGCAGGCCTGATGCGGGACGGGCCGACGGTGGTCGTCTCGCCGCTGATCGCGCTGCAGGACGACCAGCTCGCCCATCTCCGCGCAGCGGGGCTCCACGCGGTTGTCCTGAACTCGCAGCAGTCGGCGGGTGCGCGGGCAGACGCGCTCGTTACCACCTGCAAGTCCGACTCTTTCGTCTTCGTCTCGCCGGAGCAGCTGGCAAACGTGCAAACACGGGACGCGCTGCAGCGCGCACGACCTGGGCTCTTCGTCGTCGACGAGGCACATCTGATCAGCCAGTGGGGCCACGACTTCCGCCCCGACTACATGCGTCTTGCCGCGCAGGCCGACGCGCTCGAAGTGCCCGTTCGCATCGCCTTGACCGCGACTGCGGCACTTCCGGTGCGACTGGAGATCTGCCAGCGCCTGGGCCTGCGCGACCCCGAGGTGGTGATCGGCGATTTCGATCGCCCGCACATCGAGCTATCTGCGCGGCGGGCAGGCTCGGTGGCGGAGAAACACCGCGAGCTCGACCGCGCCGCTGGCGAGTTCACGGGCGCGGGCATCGTCTACGCGGCAACGCACGCGAGCGCGCAGGCGGCGCACGACGTGCTCGCCGCGGCAGGACATCAAGTGACGCTCTACCACGCCGGGCTCTCGGCGAGAGCGCGGCACGCGGCGATGACGGCCTTTCTCGAGGGTTCCGTGCGGATAGTCGCGGCGACGGTGGCGTTCGGGATGGGGATCGACAAGCCGGATGTGCGCTGGGTGCTGCACGTCGACGCGCCGGCCTCCATCGACGCGTACTACCAGGAGTTCGGACGCGCCGGACGAGACGAGCAGGACGCACATGCGCGCTTGCTCTTTCGCCCAGAAGACTTCGGCGCGGCGCGGCACCTGACGGCGCGGAGTGTCGGCGGAAACGTCGTCGCCCACGTCGCGGAACGCCTCTCGACCGGACGCGAACTCGACGAACTTGCCGCACGGCAGCTGACCGCCGCCGTCACCCGCCTCGTTGATCTGGGCGCCGCAGCCTGGGAGGCCAACGGAGAGGTTCGCTGGACCGGCGCTGTCAGCGTCACCCAGGCGCTCAGAGCGTCAGCGACCGAGACAAAGCGCGAAGACGAGGTGGAGCGCTCCCGGCTCGAGATGATGCGCCGCTACGCGGAGCACAGAGACTGCCGCCGCTCCTTCCTGCTCACGTACTTCGGCCAGAGTTACCGCGGCCCGTGCGGGCGATGCGACAACGACTCGATGCTCGTCGCGCGGCCGGCCATCGTCGAGCCGTTCGCGGTGGGCGAACGCGTCCTGAGTGAACGCTGGGGCGAAGGCACCGTTCAGCGCTACGACGGCGACCAGCTCACAGTGTTGTTCGACCGGCACGGCTATCGCGATCTCCTTCTTCCGCTTGTGCTTGAGCGACGGCTCCTGCGCCCGGTTTGAACGCCGCTACAATCATGGCGCCGTCGCGGTTAGCCACTGGCGGATGCGAGCGGGCCACGGCGGCCTTAGGCGCGCACGATGTCGACGGTCGGCTTCATCGGTAGCGGAAACATCGGCGGCGCGGTGGCGCGGTTGTCGGCCGCGGCCGGCTACGACGTCGTGCTGAGCAACTCGCGCGGACCGCAGACGCTTAAGGATCTGGTGGAGGAGTAGGGGCCGCGTGCGCGCCGCAAAGGCAGCGGTGACAACGTTCCTCGACGAAATCGGGTACGACGCCGTGGACGCCGGTCCGCTCGGCTCGGGTGGCCGCCGCTTCCGGTTCGGTAGCCGTGCGTTCGTCACACCATACGGGGGCTTGCGCGAGCGGGGCACCCCGGCCGATGTAGCAGCAATACGGGCCGTTATTGGCGTCTGACCGGCCCCATCCGCCCGGACCTTTCCGCCAGACGGTGCAGGCGCCCTGGCGCTGTCAGCCGCAGCTGAACCGGTACCCCATGCCCGGTTCCGTGAGCAGGTAGCGCGGCCGCGACGGGTCAGGCTCCAGCTTCCTGCGCAGGTGAGCGACGTAGACCCGCAGGTAGTTGCCCTCGGTCTGGTACTGCTCGCCCCATACTTCCTGCAGCAGCTGCCGCTGCGTCACCAGCCGGCCGCGGTTGCGCACGAGGACTTCGAGCAACCCCCACTCGGTAGGGGTGAGCCGCACGTCGGTCCCGTCACGCGCCACCCGCTTGGCGGCCAGGTCGACCGTGAAATCCTCGGTGGCCACGACCGGCTCGTCCGGCCCGGGCGATGCCCGCCGCACGGCCGCCCGCAGCCGGGCGAGCAGCTCGTCCATCCCGAACGGCTTGGTGACGTAGTCGTCCGCGCCCGCGTCGAGCGCAGCCACCTTCGTGTTCTCCTGGCCTGCGGCCGACAGCACGATGATCGGGGTGGATGTCCATCCGCGGATGCCATTGATCACATCCACGCCGTCCATGTCCGGCAGGCCGAGGTCGAGGATCAGCACGTCGGGACGGGCCCGCGCCATGGCGGCCAGCCCGGACGCGCCGTCGGAGGCGGTGACGACCTCGTACTTGCGCGCGGTGAGGTTGATCCGCAACGCACGCAGGATTGACCCCTCATCGTCGATGACCAGGACCCGGGTCATCGGTCGGCAACCAGCGCAGAGCTGGCGGCCTTGCCCGCAACCCGGAGGGTGACGCGCATCGTCAGCCCGCCGCCAGGAGTGTCGGCCGCCTCCAGCGACGCGCCCATGGCCTCGACGAACCCCTTGGCCACGGCCAGCCCCAGCCCCACCCCAGTCCCAGAGTTAGGACCCACACGCTGGAACGGCTCGAAGATCCGCTGCTTCCATTCGTCCGGCACACCCCGGCCGTGGTCGGTGACCTCAAGCACAACCCTGTCGCCCACGTGGTGAGCGCGCATCGCAGGCGGCCTGTCCGGCGGCGAGTAAGCCAGGGCGTTGGCAAACAGGTTGGCCAGCACCCGTTCCAGCAGACCCGGATCGGTGAGCACGAGCGGCAGCCCGTCCGGCACGAGCAGCTGCACGCGGGCCGCCGCGTCAAGACCACGCAGCGCGAGCGGCGCCACCTCGTCAACCGCGGCCGGGCGCAGGAACGGCTGCAGCGACGCGGTGGACAGGCGCCCCATGTCCAGCAGATTGCCGATCAGCGCATCGAGGCGGTCCGCGGACTGCTCGATCGTCGCCAGCAGCGCCGCCTCGTCGTCCTTGGCCCACGCCACGTCTTCTTGCCGCAGCGTGCTGACGCTCGCCTTGATCGACGCCAGCGGCGTGCGCAGGTCGTGGCTGACCGCTGCCAGCAGCGCGGTCCGCATCCGGTTGCCCTCGGCGAGCGCCTCGGCCTGGGCGGCCTGGGTACGCAGCCGCTCCCGGTCGAGCGCGGCGGCAACCTGCGCGGCGAATCCGTCCAGCAGCCGCCGGCCAACCGGCCGGGGCTGCCCGGCAACGACGAGCACCAGGCCCTGCCTCGCGCTGACGCGGGTGCTGGCGGAAGCCTCCGGCGCATGGCCGCTGGCGGCTATCCGGACCCACTCTCCTCCGACGCGCTCCACCAGCTCGGCCCCGCCGCCCACGGTGCCGGTCAGGTGATCGAGCACCGCGGCAGGGGTGTCGTCGCCGCCGAGCACCGTCTGCGCCAGGGCCAGCAGCGCCCCGGCTTCCTCCCCGCTGCGGGCGGCCTGACCAGCGCGGCGGGCCGCCAGGTGGACGACACTGCTCACTGTCACGGCGACCGTGACGAACAGCAGCAGCGCCAGCAGATTCTCCGGCCTGTCGATCGTGAAGGTGTGCAGCGGCGGAGTGAAAAACCAGTTCAGCAGCAGGCTCGCGGCGACGGCGGCGAGCACGGCCGGCCAGAACCCGCCGACGATCGCGACGGCGACGACCGCGACGAGGTAGATCAGCAGGTCGTCGTCGAGGCTCAGATGGTGCCGGCCGAGCGCGAGTCCCGCGGTCAGGAGCGGCAGCACGGCGGCGGCCAGCAGCACGCCCACCACCTGCCTGCGGCGGTCGATACCGGCCGGAACATCCGGCGCCAGCCAGGCCGGAGGCGTTTCCGGCACGCCGCCGCACTCCCCGGCGGCGGTGCCAGGCTGGCTGGCCGGCCCGGGCCAGCGCTCGTTGGGGCTATGCACAATCCGCAATCTGGACGAGGACATGACGTGCCGCACCAGCATTCCGGTGCCTACTGCCACCAGGCTACATGCGGCCAACGTCACCGCCGCATGCGCGGCTAGGGGCCCGGTGGGCCGCAGCTGGGCATACGGCGGCCTGGAGAAGCCCACCACGGTGAGCCACCCGACCAATCCCAGCAGCGGTGCCGCAAGCGGCTCGGCGACCGCTGATGTCACCGCGACGAGGATCGCGACGGTAACGAGCACGCCGGTTGCGGAGAACCGGCCGTGCAGGGCCGCGGCGGCGGCGCCGATGAGCAGCATGCCGGCATATGCGGTCGGCAGCGCGACATGCGCCCCGACGGCACGCTGACGGATTCTGCGGCTCATCTCCGGGTCAGTCAACCCCGGCAGCGAGCGGCATCCAGCGATCTTGACGCCGTCTTAACGCCCATACCCGTGATCTTGACGCCACGTTAACACTGGTCAGGGCCGTAAGCCGGTAGGAAAGACAGGTCAGGTCCGGCGGAGCGAAAGATACAGCATGACGATTCCGGGATCTGGGAAGGCCGTCGCGGCCACCCAGGATCTTCCGGAGAGCCTCGGTTACTCGATCAAGCGGCGGCTGCTCGGCCCGCCGCTGATCAACGAGCAGCTGGCCGAGGAGCGGCTGTCCAGGCCGCTTGCGCTCGGCGTGCTGTCCTGCGACGGCATCTCGTCCGCAGCCTACGGCTCTGAGGAAATCCTGATCGAGCTGGTGCAGGTCCTGGGCTACACGGCGGCCTTCGCGATCTTGCTGCCGATGACCGGCGTGGTGCTCTTCGGGATCGCGCTCGTGGTCCTGCTCTACCGCGAGGTCGTGTCCGTCTACACCAGGGCCGGCGGCTCGTACGTGGTCGCGAGGGAGAACTTCGGCCCGCGGGTGGCCCAGGTCGCCGCGGTCG
>WNGK01011764.1_pt1 | contig 25711 bp, 24 predicted proteins | sample 5400601 | NCBI WGS metagenome assembly WNGK01 (sample SAMN13153376, study PRJNA577476) | soil metagenome | isolation source: 60 cm soil or saprolite under Garry oak tree replicate 1 | place: USA:California | collected 2016-06-15
CCAGATGATGCGCTGGGTGAAGGTCGAAGACGTGGGCGACACTCGGTTCCTGCTCGAAGAGCAGACCGACAAGTTCGCCTTCCGCGAAGAGAACGAGCGCGTGATTGCGCAGGGCGGCAAGCCGGCCACTGGACGGCCTCTGCTTCTGGGCATCACCAAGGCGTCGCTCTCCACCGACTCGTTCATCTCGGCGGCGTCGTTCCAGGAGACCACGCGCGTGCTCACCGAAGCCAGCATCAACGGCAAGGTGGACCACCTGCGCGGCCTGAAAGAGAACGTCATCGTCGGACGCCTCATCCCTGCCGGCACCGGCATGGAGTATTACCGCAACGTGCGCCTCTCGCCCGAAATGGAAGAGGCCGCGGCCAAGGTACAGGCGGAAGTCTCGGCGGCGTACGAAGAAGCCGAGCGCGCGCTCGAAATGATGCGGCACGAGGGCGAGACTGACGATCTGCCCGCGGAGCTCCCCGCGGCCGAATAATTAAATCGAGGTAAGTTTGGGGGCGAGTCACTTCGCCCCCAAACTTGCTTCGGGAGTGGTTCCAATACCCATGCACGCCAGCCCCCAGCGATTGCCCATTGAGGAACCCAGCCAACTTCCTTCTTTGCGCCCGGTGCCTCCCGGCCCTAAGCTAGAGCAGCGCATGCTACGCTTCTTCCGCCTCCTACGACTGGCCTTCTGGCGGGCCTTTGTGCACGACTCCTTCGCCACGGCCAAGGCCTCGGCCTATTCCTCGATTCTCACTTTCTTCCCCGTCTTGCTGATTGTCGGATCGGGTCTGGCGAGCTGGCGTAAGGGCGCTCCCTATTTGCGTGAAATCACATACGCCCTGGGCAGCATCCTGCCGGCGGGCGGAAGTACCGCACTAGGTTATCTAAAGGGAGCCGCGCAACATCCGGCGGGCCTGTTGACCACGACTTCCATCGTCACGCTCTGGACCGCATCTGGCGTCATGATCTCGTGGATGGAAGGTTTCCGCCGTTGTTATGAACTGCCGAAGACCTGGGGCCTGGTACAGGAACGCCTGATCGCATTTCTGCTGGTGGTTTTCGCACTGGTTCCCATGACCTTCGCCACGCTGCTGGTGGCCGTGGGGAGCAAATTCGAGACTCGCCTTCTGTCCTATATCGATCCCGATTTCAGCGTTTACATTCTCTTGCTCTGGGGCGCGATCCGCTGGCTGATCGCCACCCTGACCAGCATCGCGGTGATTGCGCTGATCTACCATCACGCGGTCCCGCGGACGCAGCCCTGGCACAGCGTGATGCCGGGCGCCACGCTCGCGACCATCTTGTGGTTCTCGGTGACCGTCGGATTTCGCGCCTACCTGCAGCATTTTGGCGACTTCGCGACGATCTACGGATCGCTCGGCGCGGCTATGGCGCTGCTGGTGTGGATGTATCTGATTTCCCTTGTAGTTCTGGTGGGGGCGGAATTCAATGCCTTGCTCTTCCCTCGGACCATGCTGGGGAAAGAACTCACCGCGATCAACGGCCCCAAAGTGATGACGGAATAGGTCGAATGAAATGTCCTCCTTGTCAGAGCGCTCTCGCGGCTGGAGTCACGGAGAGTAATGCGATGAACTGCCTCTAGGCACAGAGCGCCAGTACTGGGCACCGGATTCACTGCGAGAGAAAGATCTGCAGGTGAAATCCTACGAACGCGAAATTGGCGAAGAGGTCTTATCGGCCTTAGTGCGAATCGCTTTTGACCTAAAGCAGACGAAGTAAACCCACGTAATTTAGACATCCTATTCTGGGGCACAATTGAAACAGAACAAGTCAGTCACTGAAGCCAGAGACGCCTTACCAACGCTCCGCCGCGCGAAAATCATCTGCACCATCGGTCCCGCCTGCAACACCGAAATAGCCATGCGTGATCTGCTGCGTCTCGGCATGGACATCGCGCGCCTCAACTTTTCCCACGGCACGCACGAAGATCACGCCCACAACATCCAGCGCCTGCGCCGAGCCGCCGAGCGCGAGGGACGCACCGTGTGCATCCTGCAAGACCTGCAAGGCCCGAAAATCCGCACTGGACAGCTGGAGCGCCACGAAGCCGTCTTACTAAAAACCGGTTCAGTGGTGACGATCACGCCGCAAGATGTACCGGGCACTGCCGCACGCATCTCGACCACGTTCCCCGAACTTGCCCGGGAACTGACTGCCGGCGCCCGCATCCTGCTCAGTGACGGCCTGATCGAACTGCGCGTGCGCGGAGTCCGCGGCAAAGATGTGCTCTGCGATGTTCTCAACGGTGGCCTGTTGGGCGAGCACAAAGGAATCAATCTTCCCGGCATCGCTCTGTCGATTCCAGCTCTTACGCAAAAAGACCGCAAGGACCTCGAATTCGGCCTCCGGCACGGCGTGGATGCGGTCGCGATTTCGTTCGTTCGCACCGCCGCCGACGTCAGCATGGTCAAGAAGATCATCGCCACCCGCAACAGCGATGTCCCCATCATCGCCAAGCTCGAAAAGCCGCAAGCCATCGATCATCTGGAAGAAATTCTCGAAGCTGCCGACGGAGTCATGGTCGCCCGCGGCGACCTCGGCGTCGAAATGGCACCGGAAAAAGTTCCGGTTATTCAGAAGCATGTGATTCGTCGCGCCTCCGCGTGGCGCAAGCCCGTCATTACCGCGACCCAGATGCTCGAGTCGATGATCGAAAACCCGCGTCCGACGCGCGCCGAGGCCAGCGACGTGGCCAACGCCGTCTTCGACGGCACGGACGCCGTCATGCTCTCGGCCGAAACCGCCAGCGGCCAGTATCCCCGCGAATCGGTCTCGATCATGGCGCGCATCGTGGTCGAAGCCGAATGCAATATGGGAGACTTCGTCCAGTTCCGCCGCCGCCGCGAACACCGCGGACTTTCCGTGGCCGAAACCATCTGCGAATCGATTGCGCACTCCGCCGAAGATTTGCCCATGGGCGCGATCGCCGTCTTCACCGAGACCGGCAACACCGCCCGCATGATTTCGAAATACCGACCGAAAGTTGCCATCTACGCCTTCACCCATGCGGAGCCAGTCGTGCATCGCATGAACCTTTACTGGGGAGTGCAGCCGGTGCGCTGCCGCCAGGCGCGTTCCGCGGAACAGATGGTGACGATGGCCGAGCAGGATCTCGTCCGCCGCGGCCTGCTGAGGCCAGGAGACGTGTTGGGAGTCGTCGCCGGAACGCGTCAGGCGTCGGGTTCCACCAACCTTATGCGGCTGCACGTGGTCACCGACGAAGAAGCCGAGCGGATCGCTCGTCCGAAGAGGACGCGCGCCCGGAAACCGCGCCCCGCGAGTCGGCGCACGCGATGAAAATGCGGGCCCGTGCACTGACGGCAGCGAAAGTCCTTCTCCTCATCGTTGCTCTTTCCGTGTGGTATATCATTGCGGCGAATTACGACTACGGTTCTTTGTCTGGAACATATACTTTTCGCGGCAACGCAGAAAGTTGCACTTTGCGTTTGCATGCAGATCGCACCTTCGAGCAAGAGCTTAGTCACTCCGGTGAAATTCGGAGGTCCCAAGGACATTGGCATCGCTACGGCCAATCCCACGTGTCTTTTTCCAGCGAGTTCATGAAGTTGTCCGGAGAAGAGATGAACGCTGAAGGGGAAGCACACGGCGAGTTTGAAAAGGTGGTCGGGATCTTCCCGACGCTCGTTTTGGCCCCGCTCCCGAATGGCCCCCAAGCTCCGCAAAAGACTGTTTCGCTGAGAAGTAGCATTACGGCCCGTCTCCGCCGCAAGCTATAATCCCGCATATGGCGGAAGAGATACTCTCGGTGGCCGTCTGGGAACCCGCCCCTGACATGGAAGCCGCGTCGCTGGCGACACTACGCGAACTCAGCTCCATTCTCGCGGCGAAGGGCTACGGACGCGATCAGCTCTACCGCGACCGCGAATCGCACTACGTTCTAGTGCGTCACTGGCAGTCGGAAGACGCGCGCCGCGCCGCGCAGGAAGATCCCGACATGCTCCGCTGCTGGGCCCGCTTGGGAAATGAAATCCAGATCGTGAAAGTTTACGAGACCCTGACGGAAGTGCCGTTAGATGGGGCGTAGTAAAACCTGCGCTGCATCATCCGCAGACTACACGCTCTTCGCACCATTTCACTTCGAAAGTCCCTTTCAGGAGTTCGCCGCCCTTCAATTGCAGTTCGTAGTGTCCTGCGGCGCCCGAGCGTTCCTGATAGGTGTCGAAAACGATCGTAGCGGATTGCGCCACCTTGCAGTCGTCCTTTTTGGTGCAGTGGGCCGCGGAACCTACGCCCGAACCCGGACCGAGCCTGACGACTTGGCCTGCATGGATGGGCAGGTCTCGCCAGATCGCGATCGAGATGTAGGGTTCGGTGATTCGTTTGCACTGCGCCGCTTCCGTTGTCAGCCTGATCTCGATGGCGGGTCCGTCCCAGGGCGCACAGGAACTTTGCATCGTCCCGTAAGAGAATGACGGCTCGGCTGGTGTGGCGATGGCCGCCATCCCTGTCAGGGCAATGGCTGTCACGGCAAAGACCGCGAAAGTAACGGCCTGTTTTCTAACCTGCACCGGGCGGGTCTCCCTAGACTTGTTCCTTGGTTAGAACGATAACACGCACACGACTTGCGCAGATCGCCCCGGTTTTCGCGTGCTCGTGGGACGTAGCGTAAGAATCGGCATGGCGGTCCACAGGCAGTTAGAATGTCCTCTTGTCTGCCATTGCCATCCGCGAGTTCGCCGACAACGCCGTCGACCCGAAAGTCCGCGGCTTCCTGCACGTTCCAGAATCTCCCAACGGCGACGGCCTCGTCCTGACGCACGGCGCCGGCTCGAACGCCAGTGCTCCACTCCTAGTGGCCCTGGCCGAGGCTTTCAGCGCCAAAGGTTTCACCGCGCTGCGCTGCGATCTTCCTTATCGTCAATCGAGGTCCTTCGGTCCGCCCGGTCCGGGCGACGCGGCCCGCGACCGCGCCGGTTTGAGAAACGCCCTCGCCGCCGCGCGAAAAATGATTTCCGGCCGGCTCTTCCTCGGTGGCCATTCCTATGGCGGACGCCAGTCCAGCATGCTCTGCGCCGAACTCTCCAAAGAAGATGCAGAGTTAGTCTCAGCCCTGCTGCTGCTCTCCTACCCGCTGCATCCCCCGCGCAAGCCGGAGCAGCAGCGCACTCAGCATCTCCCTGACCTGCGCACGCCCGCGTTGTTCGTCCACGGCACGTGCGATCCCTTCGGATCAATCGCCGAGATGGAGCGTGCGCTCAAGATGATTCCGGCAAAGACGAAGTTGCTGCCGGTTGAAGGCGCCGGTCACGATCTGGGATTCAAAGGGAAGGCGAAGCAGGGAGGCCTGGTGCCGACGGTGCTGACGGCCTTCGAAGAGTTCTTGCGTTGAGTATTCCAGACTAGAGGTGCTATGAAGAAATGGGGCCTCGTTATAACGCTGTTCTACGGTGTGCTGGTTCTAACGTTCCTCGTACCGGCCATGATGTTTCTGGTTTCGACTTCATTTCCGGGCGCGTCCGATTTCAAGCAGGTTTACAGCAATTGGATTCCGTGGGTGTGCGCCGGCGCGGTCATGCTCGGCGAAGCCCTTCTGCTGTGGTTGAGTGTCGATACAACTCAGAGAGGGCTCAAGCCGCGAACGCACATCCTGGTTTCCGCCCTGACCACCGGACTGCTCATGGCCATTCTGACGGTTGCGATCGTCCTGGCTTTCGGACTAGGCGTGTGGGGAGAAAAGTTCATCTCAGACTTCGGTGGTCTGGCTTCGGTACTAGGGGCGTTTGCGATTCCGTGGCTGGTCTGGGGAATTATCTTTTATCGCCTCTGGCGAAACTCCAGCGATCCGGTCACACGCGCTGTAACATGGCTGTTCCGGGGAAGCGTCCTGGAACTCCTGATCGCCGTACCCGCTCACTTCATGGTCCGCCGGCGGCATGAATGTTGCGCCCCGGTGATCACGGGCTTCGGCATTTCCGCTGGCCTCGCCATCATGCTGATCTCGTTTGGTCCCAGCGTGCTTCTACTCTACAAGAAACGGATGGAGCGGTATTCGATGAGAGTCGCTGAGGGAAGGTAAGCGCGCTCGGTCGTTTGACCTTCGTGTGTATCCGCGTGAATCCGTGAAAACCCGTTGCGCATCCCGTAATAACGTTCCGCGAGGCCGATGTTCACCAGCGCAGGCTTAGGTCCGCGCCGCACGTAAAGATACCCGAAGAGCAATCCGCCGAGGTGGGCCACGTACGCCACATCCCCGCCGCCCGACATGGCCAACGCCAGCGTCACGACGATCAGAATGCCAATGAAGTACTTGGCCTTGATGAGAAAGGGGAAAGGAATCATCATGATTTCCTGATCCCCAAACAACACTCCGAAGGCGATCAGAATGGCGAAGACTCCACCCGAAGCGCCAACCGTTGCTACGTCGGGTCCTCCAAGCAAATGAGTGTAGGCAACGCCGACGGTCGTCACCGCTGCCCCGATCACTCCCACGGAAAACAGCTCCACGAACCGCCGCGTGCCCCACGCACCTTCAATCGCCGAGCCGAACATCCAAAGTCCCAGCATGTTGCCGAACCAGTGCCAGAATCCCAGATGCAGAAAGCTGTAGCTGACAAGCTGCCACAGCGCACCATGCTGAACGACCGCACTCGGTATCAGCTCGAAGTGGCGATAGGTGAACCGCACCACGTCCGGCGCAGCCCGGCTGAGCAGTTCCATCAGCAGATAAATGCCCGTGTTGATGCCCACCAGCCACGTCACCGCTTTGGTGAACGGGGGCAGGCTCAACGTCATCGGTTCGCCAGTTCGCCGCACTGATTGACCTCTCGTCCAATTCTACTCGCACCAGGGGTGCCCCATGTCTCGCCGACGCGAGACATGGGACTTTCGCTACGAGGTCGCCGATCAGCGCTCCGGAACAGGCAGCACCAGCAGACTGGAATGCCCCGCACGGTCGACAGCCCTAACCGCGAAGATGACATTATCCTTCGAAAGCTTCAGCTTGGCGCGCGTGACGTTGCCAATCTTTTGGACATGTTCCCATTCCGGGCTGCTCGTAGCGCGCCATAAAACTTCATATTCTGCCGCCAGTCCACCCGGCGAAGGCTCCCACGTCAGGGTGGAGTCATTCTCCAAGTCCTTGGTCAGAATGCGCACATTCGCTGGAGGCGCAGGCGCCCACGCCAAAGATGCCAGCGTCGCCGCATTCAGCCGTGCTACGTGCGCCACATAATCGTAGTCCACAAATTTCGCCGAATCGCCATATTCGACGCCGTTTTCCGTTCTCACGTTTTGATGCTGATGATGAAAGTCTTCACGAAACTCGGTAAAGCGCACCGCGGAGAATCCTTGCTGATTGAACGAATAATGATCGCCGCCGCGCAAGTACCGATCCAGCCGGAACACCAGCATCGGCTTCACTCCCGCGTCGTAGGCTCGACCAACATCGGCGATATAACGCGCCAGCTGCCGCGACTTGGAATCGCTTTCGCCGCCCAGGCCACGAATGCGCCGGATATCCTGCTCCGTCGCCGCCGCCGGCACACCTTCAGAAAACACCCGCACGACGGAGCGATCCTGCTCGGCGTTCTTGTCGCCGCCGACAATGTCGTTGTTCAGCACCGCCTCCAGGTTCCAACCTTGATCCTTGGCCACCTTCGCAAAATGATGGCTTCCGTTCAGCCCCTGCTCTTCCCCCGCGACGGTGAGAAAGACTATCGTCGCCGGAAACTTCATCTTGCTCAACACCCGCGCGCATTCCAGGCTGACGGCGGTTCCGCTGCCATCGTCGTTCGCTCCGGGCGCATCGCCGCTCACGTCGAGCGTGTCGGTGTTGCGTGAATCGTAGTGCCCCGTAACCAGCACGATACGGTTCGCGTTCGCGGCGTCCGTACCCTTCAGAACCGCATAAACATTGGTGATTTCGGTTGGCTTCGGAATTCGCTCGGCGGGCTCTTCCGTGAAGCTGTCGGTTTTCACTTCCAGGCATCCGCCACAATCTTTCGAATAGCGCTCGAACTCCGACTTGATCCATTCGCGCGCCGCGCCAATTCCACGACCCGCGGCAATCGACGCCGGGTCTTGCGCCGAGAGCGTCGAGCGCGTTCCAAAGCTGACTAGCTTCTCGATGTTCGCCTGAATTCGTTGCGCGGAAATCTGCTGCAAGGCCGCGGCGATTTGCGGATCGACGGCGGCAGTCGGCGCAGACTGCGCCGCAGAGTTCATCGCGACCGATAGAACTCCCGCAACCGCGAGGAGCGTTATTTCGCGGAAATGGAGCATGGTTTAACGGTCCTCGTCCAGAACAATCCCACCACCGGAGAGCGATTTCGCATTCCCGAGAAAATCTCTCATCTGCAGCTTCTCCCCCCTTGACCGAACAGCCGGGAAGAATCTAAATATTATCAGGAGGCTCTAATCGGCGAGGGAGGCTTTATGGTGCTTTGTCCCGAATGCGAAACTAATCTGGATGTCGAAGAGGACGATGTCGACGAGGGAGAAATGATCTCGTGTCCCGAGTGTGGCACGGACTTTGAGGTCATCACTACCAGTCCGCTTGAGTTGAAAGCCGTGGAAGCAGGCTACGTAGAGGAAGAAGATGAGGCGGAGGAAAGCGAAGACGGTGACTACTCCTAGATTTCGTTTGCTGCGCCTTGTCGCAAGGTTGTCTTCCCTTGCCTTTCTCCTGATCGTACTTCTCTTGCCGACCTTCAGTTCTCAACAGGGACTCCTCGCAGCCTCGAAGCCCAAAGGCAAGCCCTAGGTGAAAATCCGCCGCTCCAAGGACAAAAAGGCGAAGTGGGAAGTCTACTCCGACCACATGGGCGAGTTCGCCCAGCGCGTTCCCGCCGGCGAATCCGACTACATCCTCTGGGCCGATCTCAAACGATTCAAACCCGCTGGCGGCAAGCCGCTGCGCCTGGTCCAGGAAGTTACCGTCCATATCTACAACGACGAACGCGAAGACACTGGACTGCATCTAATTTACGAGTGAGTGGTGTGCTGGGCGGCGCAGCCGTGAGACAATACCACCAGTATGAATCGCAAACGATCGCTGATACTGGTAACCATCAAGGCTGTGACTCTGGCTTGCGCACTGCTGATGGCGCTTGCTTCCGTATCTGGCGCATCGCCCGACAAAAAGGACAAGACCGTCGGACGCTTGCTGTTCGGCAAGGTGCTCGATCCGCAGGATAACCCTCTTCCCGACGCCGTCGTCTACGTGACCAACACCCGCACTCGAACTGTGAAGACCTACATCGTCGGGCCAGATGGCACGTATCGTTTCCCGGCGCTCTCCACCGCGGTCGACTATGAGGTCTACGCCCAGTACAAGGGCCGCAAAAGCGACACCAAGTCGGTCAGCCAGTTCGACGACCGCTCCCAGGTCTATGTCGACCTGAAGGTTAATACCCAGTAAAGGTCGTACCTTTTCGTGCAACTTTTCGGTGCCCTTCCGGGTTCAATATATATGTCTGGAGGACACCGTGAACGGATCGCATTCTTCTCGTAGACCCAATTGCAGCGCACTGGCCGCGAAGGCCGTGTTGGCGTGTGTCACGCTGCTCTGCGCTGCATTCGCCTTTGGCCAAGGCGGCGGAGCCATGAGTCCCTACCAGGATGAAAAAGACGGCGTGAGCGCCGGCGGCAAGTGGATGGAGTTCCAATCGGCAGACAAGATGACTGGCGCCAAGAAAGTCCGCTTCGAACTTCTGGCCGACAATTACTTCCGCGAAGACCCAGAATACAAGCCCAGAGTCGAACTGTTTTGCGAGGCCGGCAAGCTCAAGCTGGCTGACTTCAATCCCGGGGTAAGACTTCCTCCCCCGAATCGTCCCGGATTCTGGGGCCAGCCTCAACTGGAAGTGATGGTTCGCATCGACGACACGCACAGCTATCACGGCTGGAACTGGGTGCGCGGCCACTTCCTTTCGATGGACAAAGGCACGACCCGCGGTATGCTCGGTGCGCAGGTATTTAAAGTTGAGCTTCCCACCAGAAGCGGACGCCAGATTGCCGAGTTCACGCCGGGCGGGCTGAACGTCGATCAAGTGCGGCAAGCCTGTGATCTGACTCCCAAGAAGCCCAGCAAAGACTAGCACGGAGCTCCTAAAGAGGCGCGCGAGCGGGACGTGTGTCTAAACGGTATCGGGAAGGGCGCGGCAGCCGTGCCGTTACAACCCAAGTAAATCCGGACTTTAGCTTCTGAGGTCCGCTGGCCTTGTCGCCGCGAACATTTGCGCATCGTCCATTCCTTGCAGTAGCATTTGCCCAACCTCAACCGGCATATGCGCGGCCATAACGATCCATCTGCTGCACTGCTTCTGGGCTTTGGCGCCGGGCTATGGTCCTTCTTCAAAGGCTTCCGGATCATTCGCGAATACAAAGTCCTGGAAGACACTCCGCGCATTCCGATTCGCAGCGTGCCCATGGGCTTCGTTCACATCCGCGGCAAGGCGGAGAATGCGCAAGTCCTGTCCAGTCCGGTGAGCCACGTTCCCTGCTGCTTTTATCGGGTCGAGATCGACGAGTGGAGATCGAGCGGCAGAACCAGAACATGGCAACGCTGCTGTGTCGATTTCAACGGCTACCGGTTCCACTTGGCCGACGACACCGGCAAAATTCTAATCGACGCCCATGCCGCCGAGTACGATTTGTCGGCAACGACTACGCGGGAAGTGAGTTCGCACACTGCTCAATCGAGCGGGTCCGACGCCGATCTACTGAAGTATGTAGCCTATGCCCAGATGCACAGCATGACCGACCGCGTGGGACAATTCCTCGACAAGCGCATTGCCAAGGCAGGCCCAACCGACGATCCGCAAGTTCAGGCTAAGCGCGAGGCTCTGAGAGACATCTTCGCCGGTATTCCCGCAGCCGCCCGCGGCGGCAAGCCGCCGATTGAGGCAATGGAGAAACTCTTCAACGCGTCCGGTCCGCTCAGCGATCCTGAGAAAGAACAGAAGCGGCAAATGATGCTCGAGCGTCTACATCTTGCTGAAGCGGCGAACCAGAGCGGCCTTCTCGCCTCGCTCCTGCCTGCCCAGAAGCCAGCGGAGGGCCGTTACCGTCTGCGCGAGTTTCTGGTGATCCCCGGACAGGAATACTTGATCAGCGGCACCTGTGTCGAGTGCTCGACCTCGACGGCCGCGGACCCAGAGGGCACGGATCGCAGCATGATCGCAAAGGGGCATAACGAGCCTACGTTTGTGATCTCCGCCAACAGCGATGCGCAGATTCATCACGCTCTGCAAAAGCGCGCTCTGCTGATGATTTTCGGAGGAGCTGCGCTGGCACTTGCGTGTGCAGCCGGTCTGCTGGTTCACTTTGGATTGTTGTAGCCGCTGAGCATGGTCTTGGCGGCGGCATGGCTCGGGAGCGGCACGGACCCGGGAAGGGCACGACTTCAGTCGTGCCGCTAGAAGCCAGGGAAGACGCAGGCTTCAGCCCCTGAGGGCTGTGCTGACTCGCAAGACGTCCGGAGGATCAACGATGGGCAGTAGTCTCATTACGGGGTTGGCGTTCTTCCTGTTCGTGGCCGGTGGGCTCATCTACACCGTCATCTTGTACAACGGCCTCGTGCGGCTGCGTAACGAGAACGACCGCGCATGGGCCAACATTGACGTCCTGCTCAAGCAGCGTCACGACGAGATCCCCAACCTGGACGAGACCGTCAAGGGATACATGCAGCACGAGCAGCAGACACTGCTGGCCGTGACCCAGGCGCGGGCGGCGTCGATAAACGCAGCCAGCATCGGCCAGAAAGCTGTTGCCGACCTGAAGGTGGCCAGCGCGCTGCATGGACTGTTTGCCGTGGCCGAGAATTATCCGCAGCTCAAGGCCAACCAGAATTTCCTGAAGCTGCAGAGCCGCATCAGCGAACTCGAAGAGCGCATCGCCGACCGCCGAGAGTTCTTCAACGACGACGTCAACACCTACAACACCCGCATCGGCCAAATCCCCGAAGTATTCGTAGCCAGCTTCCTGAACCTGAAACCGCGCGCCTTCTTCAAAGTGTCCGAGGAGGACCGCAAGCTCGTGGAAGTGAGCTTCCAAGGCCAAGGCGCCGCGGGAGCGTAGTTGCCTGTGTGGGTCGGACACTCCTGTCCGACTGCTTTTGACTTTGCTTCGGCGTGCATTTCCCCGCTCACAAGAAATCTCGTTCTTCCCGTTTTGGGGCCAAGTTTACCATTTGGTAACCCCTACCCCCCCTCCCCCTAGCCTTCGTAAAATATTGAAAACAATCGACTTCGCAAAACGAGCTTGCAAAATCTTGATAGCAAAGAGCTTAGAGATCAAAATCTTGAAAACAAAGGAGTTAGCTCCGGCCAGCGATCTGTCCGGGCCGCCTCCGCAGCGATAGTCGGCTGATCAGCCTGTTGAAGTCAAGGTTGGATGTCACACGTTGAGCCGATTCTGCTGTGGAGAATGCAAAGCGGCCAAGTCGGCAAGATTGCGCGGCTGCAACACTTCGAACCCTTTCTGCGGAATCTTGCGGTAGCGCCAGGATGTTCCGGTCAGGGCCGACGCATTCTCACACCAATTCTCGGCCGACGCATCTTTCTGCGAGACCTCGGCTCATTCCATGCCCTTGGTTTCGATTAACCAATGCTGGTCCGCTGAATCCAGCGCGACAAAGTCGGGGTAGTAGGAACGCAGGTTCATGCCAGAGTCTACGTAGTCGATGGAGAAGCCGAAGGGCTGAGGAAGCTTTCACTGACAGTTCCAGCTTCGGGTTCTTGCGGGTGCGGTACGACTGCCACTGGTTGTGGAATGTGTCGTCTTTGTAGTCCCAGTCGACGGCCCAGTAGTCGACCATCTGGCTCCAGTGTTTGATGGCGCTGCGCACTTCGGCAGGCACGTCGTCGAGCGGGATGATGAAATTGGAAAGCGTTAGCGTCAGTTCACGTTTTTTGATTTTGCTTTCTACCTTCAGTGCGCCCAGTTCGAAGAAGTGAACGTCGCCTTGTTCGACGGCTTTCTTTTCCAGAACTTCGCGGGGGATTTTCTTGAAGGCGGCATTCACGCGAGCTTGGGCTGTGACCTCTTTCATGGTCTCGTTCACTTCCAGGGCGAACTCCCAGCCGAGGATGTCTACCGCGGGTTTCTCGGGTGCGTTTGGGCCTTTGCCGGCGGCTTTCCACACTTCGGCGGCGATGGTGTTCACATCGGCGCGGGTTACGGGCGCGTCTACTGCGCCGACGTGGACCATGCGTCCGGCTTTCAGGCCATGCAGCCAAACATGGCCGCTGACCGGCGTGGCGTGGTAAAGCTCAAGGATGAACTTTCGGTAGGCGGCCTCGCGTTCGCGCTACTCCCTCAACCTGTCATCCTGAGCGAAGCGGTTGGTTCGCGAAGGCGAACCAACTGCGGAGTCGAAGGACCCCGTGTCTGCTGGTTGTGACGACAGGCCTCTCGAGGCGTTTTCACCACGATCCCGTGAGAACTCCCTGTCAGGCCTTTTCTGGGCACCGGCGGGCACGGGGTCCTTCGACTGCGTGAGTGCGGCGCCTTGCGCAGCACTCACTCCGCTCAGGATGACAGGAGATGGGGCGAACTCGGCGACTTGCCATTGCTGGCGTTCGTACTTGCCGAGATTCTGGACGACGAACGGCTTCACGCCAGTGATGCCGAGCAGGCGCTTGCGGGTGGTGTGGATGGCGAAGCGTCCGAGGTCGCAGGTGATCCAGCGGCGATTGAGCTTTTCGGCGACGGCGGCGGTGGTGCCGCCGCCTACGAAGCAATCCAACACCAGACCATTCGCGCTGGAGGAGGCCTCGATGATCCGCCCTAAGAGGTCCTCCGGTTTTTGAGTGGGATACTCAGGAGCAGTCGCTCGATATACATCCTGTCCAGATGTCTTGGAGCACTACGCCCTTCATATCATCTTTAAAGTAACGCAGTCGCGGCCAATTGCCCTCGCCCTTACCCCACTCGATGTATCGATGCTCGTCTAGTTGGTCGAGCATTTCTTGAGGGGCGCCACTTAGCTGAAATTTGTCTTGGAGTATTTTGGGAACGGCCCAGTGTCTGCCCCGCTTGGAGGGGTCATATCCCCGCCAAGGTTTTCCGGAGTCCCCGCTCCTCAGGCCGCTGCCCGTGACTTCGTTAATTCTGTAGAACCGGCCGTCTTCAGCCCGATTTGTAAAATGTCCTTCGATGTAGTCGCGATCATAATCAACGTATTGGAAATGCCAGGTTGGGCTTTCCGACTTCGTGTAGTAGAAGATTAGGTCGTGGATTGGGCCATAGCGTTGCGGATTATTATGTGCTGTATTTCTTTGCCAAACGATCTCGCTAACAAACTTACCGGGGCCTGTAACCTCGTCCAAAATGCACTTCACGTAGTGGCCCATCTTCCAGTCCATATGAACGTAAAGAGAATAACGATCCAAGTGGCCTACGCCGCGTGCTCTGTCTTCGGGGCCTACACCCCAGGTATCCCGATACGCCTTCTGCTCAAGAATTGATGGCTCTTTTAAAAAGTGCGCGTCTTCTCCTTCCGCGTTTTTGCTGGGAACAGTGGCGGAAAACGAGAAATCCGCGCCCGTATCGAACGGGGGATCGATGTAGATCAGATCCACCTTGCCGGCGAACTCGGGGAGGAGCGAGGGGAGGACGTACTTCTTGTCGCCCCAGATGAGGCGGTTGCGCCACTCGGGGCCGTTTCCCGAAGAGGAGAGTTCCAGGGTGCGCTGGCGCTCCTGCACGCTCTCGTTGACGGTCTCGACGGTTTGAAAAGGCAGCTCGATACGAACGGGAGCGCGCTTATGGCCGTGCTCGTCGTACTTGCCGTCCCAGATTAGTTCGGCCATGCGTGAGATTCGGGGAAGATGGACATCTTACAACACGCAGATGGTTTGCGTTGAGTTTGTTGCGGCAAACTGCGAAAGTCAAAGGCAGCGGGCAGGAGTGCCCGCTCCACATAAGCAACTTCAACCCCATCAACTTACGCGAGCAGCCTGGCGGCGTCTTTGGCGTAGTAGGTGAGGATGATGCTTGCCCCCGCCCGTCGGATGCTGAGCAACGATTCCATCATGACGCGGTCGCGGTCGATCCAGCCGTTTTGTGCGGCGGCTTCGATCATGGCGTATTCGCCGCTCACCTGATAGGCGGCGAGGGGCAGGTCAAAGCGGGCGCGGGCGGCGGCGATTACGTCGAGGTAGGGCAGGGCGGGCTTCACCATGATCATGTCGGCGCCTTCTTCGATGTCGGCTTCGATTTCGCGCATGGCCTCGCGGACGTTCGCGCCATCCATTTGATACGACCGGCGGTCGCCGAATTGCGGGGCCGAGTCGGCGGCCTCGCGGAATGGTCCGTAGTATCCGGAGGCGAACTTGGCCGCGTAGGAAAGGATGGGCGTGTTGATCAGGCCCGACTCGTCGAGAGCGCGGCGGATGGCCGCGACCCGGCCGTCCATCATGTCGGAGGGGGCGATGATGTCGATGCCGGCTTTGGCCAGCGAGACTGAGGTGCGGGCCAGGAGCTCGAGCGAAGAGTCGTTGTCGATTTCGTATTCGGCGGCGCCCTCAGCGATCCCGCAGTGGCCGTGACTCATGTATTCGCAGAGGCAGACGTCACCCATCAGGATCAGGCCGGGCACTTCGCGTTTCATGGCGCGCGCGGTTTGTTGCACGATGCCGTCGTCGGTCCAGGCCCCGGTGGCGACTTCATCTTTCTTGTCTGGCAGACCGAATAGGATCACCGACGGGACGCCCAGGGAATGAACTTCCCGCGCTTCTTTCACCGCTTCGTCCACCGACAAATTGAATACGCCGGGCATGGAGCGGACTGCCTTGCGGACGCCTTCTCCGGGACACACGAACATGGGATAGACGAAGGCGTCGGGAGTGAGGCGGGTCTCGCACACCAGGTTGCGCAGTTCCGCGGTGCGGCGGAGGCGGCGAAGGCGGGTTTCGGGAAATGCCATGGCGGTCACCAAGGGAAGGGCGCCCAAACCGCGCCGTCCCTGCGTTGATTTTAGAACATCTGCAGAAGCTTCGGTGAGGGGACTGACTGCTCGCCCGGCAACACCGCGGAAAGCAGGTCCCTCGACTCCGCAAGATCGTTCGCTGGGCGAACGATCTTGCTACGCTCGGGATGACACGACGGGGGCTTAGAGGTTGGAGGGGTCCGTGGCGGAGGTGTGACGAAAGTAACCTGCTGCCTCCCGAAGGGTCCTCGGAATCCCGGATCGGGTCTCATAGAATGGGGGCAGATGAGTCTGCTCCGACGTTACCGTTGGTTTGCCGCAGCCGCTGGAATCACTCTGGCCTTTGCCGTGGTGTCGGTGAATGCGCACCCAAGCGACGGACTGACGGCATTTGCCGATCTTACGGGTCTGGCGCTGATGCTGGCGGCCGCCGGCATCGCGGTGGCTAACGCTCTGTCCCGGCCGAGCCAGGAGCGCAGCTTCTGGGCACTGATGGCGTTCGGGTTTTCGCTGTGGGCCTGCAATCAGACAGCTTGGACTTATCTGGAGAGCGTGCTGCATCGGCAGATTCCCGATCCATTTTTGTTCGACATCATTCTCTTCTTTCATACGGTGCCAATGATTGCGGCCGTAGCCTGGCGTCCGGACTCGGTGAAAGGCGAAGGGAGAGTGCATCTCAGCCTGCTGAATTTTCTGATGCTGCTGGGCTGGTGGATCTTTCTTTACGCCTTCATTGTGTTTCCGCATCAGTACGTAGTCCTGAATGTGAACAAGTACAACGTGCACTACGACCGCCTCTACGGGTTGGAGAACGGACTGCTGCTGGGGGTACTGGGGCTCGCAAGCTGGACCAGTTCGGGCGGATGGCGGCGGCTCTATCTGCATTTTTTCGCCGCCAGGGCGGCTGCGGATAACACTTATTATTCGGGAAGCCCGTACGATATTCCCTTGATCGCGACTGTGGCATGGATGGCGGCCGCAGCGTTGTCGGCGCGGGAATGGGATCTGCAAAGCCGCGAGTACGGGTTCCACCCGCGATGGAAGAGCGTAGTTCCGCGGCTCGCCATGCTGGCGCTGCTGTCACTGCCGGTGTTGGGCGTGTGGACGGTGCTGTTCGACAAATCGGCCGCCCCTTCGCGGGCGTTCCGCGTTTTCACCGTGCTGGCTGCGATGCTGCTGCTGGGGGCGTTCGTCTTCCTGCGGCAATATTTTCAGGACCAGGCATTAGTCGCATTGCTGCGCGAGTCTCGACGCGGATACGAGAGCCAGAAGCGTCTGCAAACCCAGCTGGTACAGAAGGAGAAGCTGGCTTCCCTAGGCAATCTGGTGGCCGGAGCGGCCAGCGAGATTAACCATCCGCTGGACGCCATCATGAGTTATTCGGAGCACCTCTGGGGGCAGGAAGGGCTGACCGAGGAGCAGGACCGGCTGGTGCGCAAGATTGTGAACCAGGCCCGGCGGACTCGCGATCTGGTCGCGGACCTGTTGAGATTTGCCCAGCAGTCGCCGGGCGAAAAAATTCCGGTCGACCTGAGCACGCTGCTGAACCGCGCCACGCAGCTGCTGGAGATGCGGCATCCCGGGGGGAAGATCCGGGTGGGACTGTCCATTGCCGCGGATTCTCCCCGCGTGCAGGGCAATGCCAACCAATTGTTCCAGGCGTTTGTTGAGATCATCGAGAATGCCATGGACGCTTTGGAAGAGGCCGGCGGCGGATCCCTGGAAATTACGGCGCATCGGTTGGGCAAAGAGGCCGTGCTGCAGTTTTCGGATACCGGGCCGGGAATCCGCGAGCCGCTGCGCGTCTTCGACCCGTTCTACACCACCAAGCCCATCGGCAAAGGTACGGGCCTGGGCCTGAGCGCGGTGTATGGCGTGATTCAGGATCACAGCGGGCAGATCAGCTGCCAGAACAAGCCGGAAGGCGGGGCACTGTTCATTGTGAGGATTCCGGCAGCGGTTGAACTTGCGGTGCAGGTTGCCGGCGCGGGTGGGGACTGAGCCCGCAGAATTCCTTTTCTCTTCGTCTATTTCTCTTCGATTCTCTCTCGCTGGCTTTCCGCCCGGTTGCGTCCTCTCTGCTCCTGCTACCATAAATTGCGATGGCCAGCGAGCTGATTCACAATTCGGTGCGGGTGCTGGAGTTTGACTCTCTTCGGGAACTCTTGCGCGGATACGCCTCTTCGCCCCTAGGGCGGAAGCGCATTGCCGCTCTGGTTCCGTCGACCGACAGCGGCTGGATTGAGGGCCAGCAACAATTAGCGGAGGAGATTCGGGAGTTCCGGCGCGTGGGCGGGCGATTTGATTTTTCCGCGCTGATCGAGATTGGTCTGCTCGTCGAGAAATCGCGCATCGCGGGCGCCGCTCTGGAGACCACGGAGATTCGCGACGTGATCCTGGTGGTCGATCGCGCTGCGGAATGGCGCGAGATCGCGCTCCATCCTCGTGCGAATATGAAGTCCGACTGGCACGGAGTGCGGGCACTCTCGAACCAGATCGTGGACTTCACCGAGTTCCTGCGCGAGTTCCGCAACAAGATCCAGCCGGATGGAACCCTCGATGACAAGGCGTCGCCCGAACTGGCGCGCATTCGCCGAGAGATCGACAAACAGCGCCGCTCGATTCAGGAATCGCTGCGAGGATATTTGCGGCGGCTGGCTGAAGGCGGCACGGTGCAGGATGAACTTGTGACGATCCGCGGCGAACGCTTTGTGATTCCCGTGAAAGTGGAGCAGAAGCGCCGCGTGCAGGGCGTAGTGCATGGCGCGAGTTCGAGCGGGCAGACCGTTTTCGTCGAGCCATTGGAGACGATCGAACAGAACAACGAGCTGGTGCGGTTGCTGGAGGAGGAACTGGCGGAGATTCACCGCATCCTTCTCGAGATGACCCAGCGCATCGGCGCGCAGGCGGCGGAAATTCTGATTTCGCTGGAAGTGCTCGGCGAATTGGAACTGCAATTTGCCAAGGCGCGGTTTGCCGAGGACTACAACTGCGTCGCAGTGACGTTGAGCGATGAAGCAGTGGACCATCGCGAACCATGTGGGGACGGGCGCCTTCGTGAGCCTGCCCTGAGCGAAGTCGAAGGGTCCGGGGCGAGTGAAACTCGCCTCCTGCTGCATAATGCACGCCATCCCCTCCTGGAGCGCAATCTCAAAGCGAAAGGCATTCCCGTCGTCCCCGTCAGTGTCGAACTGGAGGGCTCACGGCGCCAGCTGATCATCACGGGTCCAAACACCGGCGGAAAGACCGTCACGCTGAAGACTGTCGGCCTGCTGGCGCTGATGGCGCAGTCGGGTGTTCCCGTCCCCGCGGACCGCGCCGAGCTTCCGGTGTTCGACGCCGTGCTCGCCGACATTGGCGACTACCAGTCAATTGAGCAGAATCTCTCAACGTTCTCCGCGCACGTCACCAATATTGATTTCATCTCGCGCACCGCGACCTCGCAATCGCTCGTATTGCTGGACGAACTGGGCTCCGCGACTGATCCCGAAGAAGGTGCGGCTCTGGCCGTGGCGATTGCCGGGCACTTTGGCGGCATCGGCTGCATGACCGTGATCTCCACCCACCACACTTCGCTCAAGGTTTATGCCGCGAACACGCCCGGCGTGGTGAATGCGTCGGTCGGGTTCGACGAGGCAACCCTGGAGCCGACCTATGAGTTGAGAGTGGGCGTGCCGGGGGCGTCCGCAGGCATCAACATCGCGCGAAGGCTGGGGCTGAACCCCGCCATCATCGACAGCGCGCGATCACGGCTGGGAAGCCAGGCTCGCGATGTGGAGCAATTTCTCGACAAGCTTCATGCCGATCTGCGCGAAGCCGAAAATGAACGCCTCCGCCTGAAAGCGCGCGAACAGGAACTGGAGCGCGAGAAAACGCTTCTGGCCGCGGAGGGACGGAAAGAGCAGCAGATAAAAATCCGCGAGATGGAAAAGAAGCTGGAAAGCCTGCTGCGCGATTTCGAATACCACGCGCGCGAAGCGGTAAACGCGGTTCAGGATCGCGCCGCCGCCCAGAAGCTTTCGAAAGATGCGGAACGCCGAATCGCGAAGTTGCGCCGCGAGTTCCGCGAGCAGTTCGATTCGACCGTGGTCGCTCACTCGACCGGCGCCGACAAAAACGATCCGCACGCACAGCCGCAAGTCGTGAAGCACGTTTCCGAAGGCGATACGGTGAAGCTGAAGTCGACCGGGCGCGGGGCGCGGGTGGTACGCAAGGTCGACGACAATCACTTTGAAGTGGAGATGGGCGCGATGAAGATGAAGATCGCGCGCGATGATATCACCGAGGTGCTGGCCAGCGCGCAGGGACACGCGGGAGATACTCCGGTGAAAGCGGCGCGGGCGCGGGGCATTTCAGTGTCGCTCGAAAACGAGGGCGCGAACGTGCCCAGCGAGATCAACGTGATCGGCCAGACCGTGGACGTCGCCTCGCGCGAAGTCGAGAAGTTCGTGGACCGCGCATTTCTGGCGGGGCTGCCTCGCGTGCGTGTGGTTCACGGCAGCGGCATGGGCATCCTGCGCAAAGCCCTGCGCCAGTTGCTGCAACAGCATCCGCACGTGGAGTCGGTCGCCGAGGCGCCTCAGAATGAAGGCGGGGGGGGCGCTACGCTGGTGGAGTTGCGAGTGTAGTGCGCACCTCAGACCTCAGACCACGACCTTCCTACCAGAGAATCTTCTTCCAGTTCTCGTCGTAAAGAGCATCGCGGGCGGCGGTCGCGATAGCCTTTTTGTCGTTGGCAGAGAGATCGTTCGAGAGGATATTGTCCGCGTTGGCTGGGTCGGGCACGATGGCTTGTTCAAAGCGGTGCGAAAGATAGCGAAGCACGGTGAGAACGTTGTCCGCCAGTTGTCCGAAGCGGTCGGTGCTTAGAGCTTGCAGCACGCTGGATTCGAGGTACAACGAAGGGAAGTCCAGGGACATGCGCTCGCTCCAGATCTTGAGCGCGCAAATCTCCGCTTGGCGTCCGGAAGTCGCCACCAGATGAATGTGCCGCGCGATGTCGGTACTGACGGCATGGCCAGATCGCTTATTGAACAGATTTAGCAGCAGGTTGCCCGAAGTCTCATGGTCGCGGCAAGCTGGGATCACGTCCACATTAAGTCCCCCGGACCGCAATCGAATGGAAACGTCGCGCGTATGGAGATGCAGATCCCGGTCACTCAGATATTTGAACAGATTCCAGTAGATGGTTTTCATCTCCATGCCGGGGATGGGGCTGAGCGCGATCAGAATGTCCACGTCCGACGACAGGGTGATGGCTGAATTTTTGGCATAGGCGCCCGACAGGGTGAGCCCGAGCAGGTGTTGCTTCCCCCATTGCTTGAGCAGGGGAATCACTTCGTCGGCAGCGCGGTGCGACGCAGAACCCGTGTCAGGAATGACCCGGTATTTCTCGACAATCGAGGCGGCGTATTGATCAACCGTAAGCACGGCGCGGAAAGTTATCCTCTGGGAATCTATCGGCGGAATCGGGGAGGAGTTGAGGGTGCGCGGCATCCCTACCCCGTCCGTAGCCCGTGGACTCACTGGTAAAGTCTGCATTTTGCTACCACGTTCACCGAATAGTCCGGTGTTCCACAGTTTTTCCGCAGCAAATCCTTCCCTGTATAGTCAACTCAGCCGCTTTTTAGCTCACAATTCCTGTGGAGGATTCTGTCCTCGCGTAACTAACCTAAATGGCGAACCCTGGCGATTTCGCGTACACGGTGAAGCAGCAGGCGGACATTGTCCGCATCATTGGCGACTACATCAAGCTGAAGAAGGCGGGGGCGCAGAACTATTCGGGGCTGTGTCCGTTTCATGGGGAAAAGACGGCGTCGTTTTCGGTGCACGCCACTAAGCAGTTTTATTACTGTTTCGGCTGCCACGAAAAGGGGGACGTTTTCAAATTTATTCAGAAAGTGGAGAACATCACCTTCCCCGAGGCCGTGCGGATGGTGGCGCAGAAGCTGGGGATTCCGCTGCCCAAGGCGGCGTACGCGACTCCGGGTGAAGCCAAGGAAGCGCGGCTGCGCGGGCAGTTGCTGGATGTGCATGAACGCGCGGTCGCGTTTTTTCAGGAATGCCTGCGGCGCCCGGAGGGGGCGCGAGCGCGTGAGTATCTGACCGGGCGAGGGCTGGATCAGGAAATGACTGCGCGCTTTCGCATTGGATATGCGCCGGACTCCGGTTTTCTGCTGCGTGACCGGCTGAAGGAGGAATTCAGCGAAGAGGTGTTGCGGGAGAGCGGGCTGTTTTCGTGGAAGCAGGAAGACAGCTCTCAGCCTTCAGCTATCAGCCGTCAGACAAACAGGTCCCTCGACTCCGTCGGACACCCCGCGAACGGGTCGTCCGTCTCCACTCGGGATGACAGGGAATCGGGAGAGCTAGAAGCTAGCAGCCAGAAGCTAGCAGCTCTAGCAGCCATGTACTCCAAGTTTCGCAACCGGGTTATGTTCCCCATCGCGAGTGAAGCGGGGAAGGTGATCGCATTTACCGGGCGCACCCTAGCTGCCGATGAAAAATCCGGGCCGAAGTATTTGAATTCGCCGGAGACGGCGATCTACTCCAAGGGTAAGGTTCTGTTCAATCTCGATCTTGCCAAGGAGTGGATCAAGAAGTTTGATTACGCGATCCTGGTCGAGGGACAGATGGACTGCATTTCGGTCTATGCCGCTGGATTTCACAACGTAATCGCCAGCTCGGGGACGGCGTTCACCGAGTTGCAGGCCAAGCTGGTTGGCCGCTTCAGCAAGAATGTGGTCGTGAACTTCGATCCCGATACAGCCGGAGCTAAGGCAACCGAGCGCACGCTAGGCCTGCTGGTCGAAGAAGAGTTCACCATCAAAGTGCTGACGCTGGAGCAGGGATTCGATCCCGATCTGTATATCCGGCGCAAGGGCAAGGAAGCTTACGGCGATGCGCTCAAGAATTCGCAAAAATATTTCGATTACCTGATCGAGCGGGCGCGCTCGCAATTTCCGGTGCGCAGCGGCGAGGGCAAAGTTAAGGCGGTGAATTATCTCCTGCCGCACATTCAGCGTGTACCTAATCGCCTGCTGCGCGACGAACTCGCCAGCGAGATCGCACAGAAGCTGGGAATCGACTCGGCCGTATTGCGTCAGGAACTGCGGCATGTGGCGGCCAGTCGCTCAGCGGCTGCGGTCAAGGCCCCGGCGGAGGCGCAGGTGACCGACGCGGAGAAAGTTCTGATTCGCGCATTGGCCTCGGCGCGGCAGATGCAATCCGGCGAGGAACATCTTTCCGCGCGCGACGGCGCCCACGATTTTACGAAGGAGGAAGAGTTCGATCCGGCGCGGCAGGCGCGGTTCGTCCTGCAGAACGAAGGCCTCCATCGTGGACTGGCCACGGAATCCCTGGCCGAGTCTCTGCTGAATGTAGGCCGGGAATTTGCCGATGTGCTTGAAGTGTTGGCCACGGAGAGTGATCGCCGAATGCTGGCATTGATTCTGTTGAAGGAGGACGAAGAGCTCACGGCGGAGGTGCTGGAGGCCGCAGTCCGCGCCTTGCGCCGGATTCATTTGCGCCGGCGGCAGGAAGAAGTTCAGCAGGACCTCAAGAAGCCCGGCCTCGCTGCGGACAAGGATCGCCTGCGCGAATTGCTGACTGAACTGGAGCGAATCAGCCGCGCGCTAAGGGATCCGAGCCTTGCGGAAGACGGGCTGAAAAGCATCGGAAAGAAGAAAAGCGCTTGAAACAAAAAGCCTTCCGCAGCCATCTAAGTATTAAGAAGAACTGTAGACAGCGGCGGGTGCTGGGAAGTAAAGCGGGCAACCGATAGACGATACAGCACTTATGTGCTAGAATCTGAAAGTTTGTGCGAGACGCGGAATCCCGCAATACCCACATTCCCACCCTTTAAGGAACTTTATCACACGCTCCTGTGGAGCGGAAAAGTAGTTTGAGGACACACCTTTTGGCTCTTGACGACAAGTTCGAAGATATCAAAAAGCTGATCGATACAGGCAAAGAGAAGGGATACCTGACCTACGATCAGGTCAACGACCTGATCCCGCACGATGTGCACAGTCCCGAAGACCTGGATGATCTGCTGACCACGATCGGTACGCAGGGAATCGACGTGCTGGAAGGCCCCAAGCTGCCTTCTTCCACGCTCGATAAGAAATTCGAAGACTCCGAAGAAGGCGAAGACGTTGAGCTCGACCTGACTCCCGGAGCTCTGGAAAAAACCAACGATCCCGTCCGCATGTATTTGCGGGAGATGGGAACTGTGCCGCTGCTTACGCGCGAAGGTGAAGTGGAAATCGCCAAGCGCATTGAGCGCGGTCAGCTGCGCGTGCTCAAGGCGCTGTCGCGGTCGCCTATCGTGATCCGCGAATTGCTGGCGATGGGCGAAGACCTGAAGAAGGGCGTGCGCTCGATCAAGGAAGTGGTCACCTTCGACGAAGAAGAGATCACGGACGAGATCCTCCAGAATCGCCTGAATGAATTCACGGGCAAGATCGACGACATGGCCAAGCTCTACAAAAAGGCCATGCTGCTCGAGGAGAAGTACCGCGAAGTTTCGCAGAAGAAAAAGCCGAAGGACCATCGGCGAGCGCGGCGGAAGTTGGCGCGCGCGATCGTAGCCACGTCTCTGGCGCTGCGCAAGCTGGGCTTCACCAACGCCGAGCGCAAGCGACTTATTGAACGCCTTAACAAGACGGTCGACGGGATGCGTTCGCTCGATCGCCAGACGCAAAATCTCGAGCGCAAGGCCGACGCCACCCGCAGCGAAGAGCAGAAAAAAGAATATCGCCGGCAGGCGCGCGCGATTCGCGGCGAAGTCGAAAAGCTGGAACTGGAAACTGGCGTGTCGTTTCAGGAGCTCAAGCGCACGCAGCGCGAGATCATCCAGGGCGACATGGACGCGGAGCAGGCCAAGAGGGAGCTGATCGAGGCTAACTTGCGACTCGTCGTTTCGATCGCGAAGAAATACACCAACCGCGGACTGCAATTTCTCGACCTGATTCAGGAAGGGAACATCGGCTTGATGAAGGCCGTCGACAAATTCGAATACCGCCGGGGCTACAAATTTTCGACGTATGCCACATGGTGGATTCGGCAGGCGATCACACGTGCCATTGCCGATCAGGCGCGTACGATTCGCATCCCGGTGCACATGATCGAGACGATTAACAAGCTGATCCGCACCTCGCGGCAACTGGTGCAGGAACTGGGACGCGAGCCTACGTCGGAAGAGATCGCCAAGCGTATGGACATTCCCGTGGCGAAAGTGCGCAAGGTGCTGAAGATTGCGCAGGAGCCCATTTCTCTGGAGACCCCTATCGGCGAAGAGGAAGATTCGCATCTGGGCGACTTCATCGAAGACCGCGGAGTGGTTTCTCCGGCCGAGGCGGTGATCAACGTGAACCTGAAGGACCAGACGGGACAGGTACTGCGCACGCTGACCCCCCGCGAAGAGAAAGTAATCAAGATGCGCTTCGGCCTTGAAGACGGCAGCGAGCACACCTTGGAAGAAGTCGGGCAGTCGTTCGCAGTTACGCGCGAACGCATCCGCCAGATCGAAGCCAAGGCGCTGCGCAAGCTGCGGCATCCGTCGCGCTCGCGGAAGTTGCGGGCGTTCATGGATGGAGTAAGGGACTAGGATCTTAGCCACGGATTGACGCTGATTGTTTGAAGGGCATGGCTTTGGCCGTGCCTTTTTTTTGTGTGCCAAGCATGTTCAACAGCTCGGAGGTGAAAGCCCTCTACCCAGTCTGATGGAGACGAAGGGTTAGTGAAGCGCAAGGGTGGAATAACACTCGCCGCGAGGCGGGGCCTGAAAGAAGGGTGGAGCAAAGACGG
>WNGK01001449.1_pt1 | contig 25690 bp, 21 predicted proteins | sample 5400601 | NCBI WGS metagenome assembly WNGK01 (sample SAMN13153376, study PRJNA577476) | soil metagenome | isolation source: 60 cm soil or saprolite under Garry oak tree replicate 1 | place: USA:California | collected 2016-06-15
CGCCAAGGAACTCGAGGGCCTCCCTCCTAAAGTTCGCCGCCTGGTCGCCGCCAAGGTCTCGGGACTTGCCGTGACGCCTCGACCCCAGGGCGTGGAGAAGTTGTCCGGGCAGGAGAAGTATCGGATCCGCCAAGGGGACGACCGCGTCCTCTACTCTATCGATGACACAGCCGAGACGGTGACGGTGGTCAAGATCGGTCACCGCCGGGACGTGTACCGTTGAGCTGACGGAGCAGTCCCTTTTTAACCTCTTGACGGCCCGTGAGTTAGGCCCCAAGTTTGGTCCCCGTTCGGTGCCCTACGCCCTTGGGGGGAAGCAGGACATGAAGATCGAGCACAGAGCACGGAGCTGTTGGCTCCGGGGGGTCGGTGACCGCCCGGCATTAGCGCGTACGGCCCTCTGTTCCGTGCTTTTGCTCCTCCCCACGGTCGCTGCGGGCCAGAATCCCCCTCCACCCGCCCAAGCTGCTGCTGCGCTGCAGCAGGCAGTGTCCCAGAACCCCGGACTCGCGGACGTGATCCGCCAGCGGATCGGGCAGTCGGGGATGACGCCCGATCAGATCCGTGCGCGACTGCAGGCGAGCGGCTATCCGCCCACGCTGCTCGACGCCTACCTGGGCGCTCAGACCCCAGGTCAGCCATCCCCAGTTCCCGGAGCACAGGAGCTAGCAGCGATCCAGTCCCTCGGGGTGCCCGGTGTCGCCTCGGCGGGGGAGATCCTCCCGGTTGATACCGGCCTGGTACGAGCAGTGTCCAGGGGAAAGAGCGGCGTGTTTGGGGTGGACGTGTTTCAGCGTACCACCACTCAGTTTCTACCGCTGCTCGCCGGGCCCGTCCCGGCCGACTACAAGCTCGGCCCGGGCGACCAGCTGGTCTTGATCCTCACGGGCGATGTGGAGCTGGCGTACACCCTGCAGGTGACACGCGAGGGATTCATTCTCATTCCCCAGGTGGGGCAGCTGTTCGTCTCGAACCTGACGCTCGACCAGCTGCGGGACGTGCTGTACACCCGGCTCGGCCGGGTCTATTCGGGCGTGCGCCGTAGTCCGGGCGCCACCACGCGGTTCGACATCTCGGTCGCGAACGTGCGGGCGAATCAGGCCTATGTCGTCGGCGAGGTGGCGCAGCCCGGGGCGTATCAGATCAGCTCGCTGGGCACGGTGCTCACGGCATTGTACGCGGCCGGCGGCGTGACGGAGCGGGCGACGCTGCGGGGCGTGGAGGTGCGACGCTTCGGGAAAGTCGTCGCGACGTTCGATTTGTACGATTACCTGCTGCGGGGCGATACGAAGCACGACGTGCGGCTCGAGACGGGAGACGTCGTGTTCGTGCCGGTGCACGGGCCGCGGGCGCAGATCACCGGGGCGGTGCGGCGGCCGGCGATTTACGAGCTCGAGGGCGGTAGCAGTCTCGCCGCCCTGATCGAGGATGCCGGTGGGTTCCGGCCCGATGCGCAGCTCAGGCGGCTCTCGGTATTTCGCCTGCTCTCCGCCACGGAGCGTGGGCCGGGAGCGCCGCCGAGGGTAGTTATTGATGTGGCACTCTCACCGTTCCGAGGATCGGTTCCTCCCGGTGACCCACCGCTTCCGGTCCGTATGCCGGAAATGGCGCTCCGGGACGGTGACTCCGTGGTGGTCGACGAGCTGCAGCCTCTGTCCGGCCAGTACTACGTCTCGATCGTCGGCGTGGTGAACAAGCCGGGGGTGTATCCGTGGCGCGAAGGAATGACGCTGCGGGACTTGATGCTGTTGGCGCGCGGGCCGGGCGTGGGGGCGTACCTCAAGGAGGCCGAGATCGCCAGGATGCCGGAGGACCGCTCGCAGGGGCAGCTCGCGACGACGGTCCGTGTGCCGATGGACTCTACGTACTTGTTCGAGCGCGACTCGCTGGGGCGATACGTGGGGCCGCCGGGACTCCCCTACCCCGGCAGCGGCGCGCCCGAGATGAAGCTCCGGCCGTACGACAACATTCTCATCCTGAAGGAGCCTGACTTCGACCTGCAGCGCATGGTGGCGATGACCGGGCAGGTCCGCTTCCCGGGGGTGTATTCGCTCCGGTCAAAGAACGAACGGCTCGCGGACATCGTCGACCGAGCCGGCGGACTCACGCCCCAAGCCTACCCCGACGGCATCCGTTTCGTACGGCCCGCCAACGCCGCCGGCCGGATCGACATCGACCTGGCGCGGGCGCTGCGCGAGCACGACTCACGGGACAACGTCATCATGCAGCCGGGCGACTCGGTGTTCATCCCCGAGTTTCTCGCCAGCGTGAAGGTGACCGGCGCCGTGAACTCGGGTGGCAGCGTGCTTTGGAAGCGGGGGGAGGGGTTGGGGTACTACATCGACGCCGCGGGCGGCTTCAGCTATCTCGCCGACAAGGGCCGAGTCAGTGTGCGGTTCGCGAACGGTGAGGTTCGTACCAAGAAGGGCGGTCCGAAACCGGGGCCGGGGTCGGAGGTGTTCGTCCCGGTGAAGGATACTACTGCAAGGACGAACTACGTGGCGCTGTTCGGAGCGATCGCGCAGATCCTAGCGAGCACAGTGGCAATCATCGTCGTGGTGACGCGGTGACGAAGGCTCTCGTGTGTGGCGCGGGCGGCTTCATCGCGAGTCACCTCGTCCGCCGGCTGAAGCAGGAAGGACACTGGGTCCGTGGTGCGGATATCAAGCGCCCCGAATTTGGGCCGACCGCGGCGGACGATTTTCGCGTGCTCGATCTGCGGGACAAGGACGCCTGCGAGGCCGCCTTGTCACTCGACTCGGGTGCCTTCGACGTCGTGTACCAGCTGGCGGCCGACATGGGCGGCATGGGCTTCATCCACTCGGCCGAGTGCGAGATCATGCGGAACAACGCGCTGATCAACCTCAACATGATCGACGCCGCCGCTCGGAAGGGGATCAAGAGGTATTTCTTCTCGTCGTCGGTGTGCATTTACCGCGACATGCGTCCCGGCGAGCCCGAGCTGACCGAGGAGGAGGCGTACCCAGCGCTCCCGGACAACGAGTACGGCTGGGAGAAGCTGTACGCCGAGCGCGTGGCCCTGGCGTTCGGCCGCAAGCATGAAATGGACGTGCGCATTGCCCGGTTCCAGAATTGCTATGGCCCGGAGGGCACTTGGACGGGCGGGCGGGAGAAGGCGCCAGCAGCCATCTGTCGCAAGGTGGCGGAGGCAGCCGATGGTGGCATGATCGAAGTGTGGGGTGATGGGAAGGCGATTCGCTCCTACACATACGTCGAGGACATGGTGGACGGCATCTATCGACTCACCGCGTCCTCGCTGGTCGGGCCTGCGAACATCGGGAGCCCCGAGTATGTGTCGGTCGAGCAGCTGGTGCAGACCGTGGCCGACGTGGCGGGGAAGGCGATTCGGATCCGGTATGTCGAGGGGCCGGTGGGTGTCCAGTCCCGCAACTTCAGCAACAAGCGGATCTACTCGGTAGGGTGGCGCGCGCGGTTCTCGCTCAAGGATGGTATCGCAGCCACTTACCCGTGGGTGCGGGCGCAGGTTGAGGCGCGGGGGGCGACTCGCCGTTCATCCCCGAGTGCCTCACAAGCGTGGAGGTGACCGGTGCGGTGAGGTCTCCCGGGAGCGCGCTGTGGAAGCACGCGGGAAAACCTGGAGTCCTACATCGACGGCGCCGGCGGGTTCAGTTACTCAGCGGAGAAGAAGCGGGTGACAGTGCTGGTGGCGAATCGCGAAGTTCGTGCGAAGAAGCCCAGCCCCCAACCGAGGCCGGGGTCGGAGGTGTTCGTGCCGGTGAAGGACACGACCCGGAGAACGAACTATGTAGCGCTGTCCCGAGCAATTCGCGCAGACCCTCGCGAGGACGGTGGCGATCATAGTGTTGGTGGGCAAGCGGTAGGGGTGCTCGACCGGATCCATTCGCGCGTTCATGCTCGTGGTGGCGAGGTAACCAGATGGGCCTTCGAAACTGGCTAGTTCGACAATCGTTGTCGGATCGTCGCTCCGGCAGCCTCGCCTCGCGCCTGCGTCGCCGGCGCTGGGATCGCGTGCAATCACTCCTCGGCCTGCAGGGCAAAGAGTCCGTCGTCGATGTCGGCGGGACCGATCGGTCCTGGTGGTTCGCAGACTGGGCGGGACGCGTCGTGCGCTGTAATCTCGACCGCAAGGCAACCAATTCCGGCCTGCGAGTCGTTGGAGACGGATGCGCGCTTCCCTTTGGCGACGCAGTTTTCGAGGTTGCGTTTTCCAACTCGGTCATAGAACACTTGAGCACTCTGGAAGCCCAGGTTCGATTCGCTCGAGAGTTGCGGCGCGTCGGTCGGTGTCATTTTGTGCAGACTCCGAACAAGTGGTTCCCTATTGAGCCGCATTATCTGTTCCCTCTCTTTCAGTTCTTCCCAGTAGTTATTCAGCGTTGGCTCCACACGCACTTCAACATCGGTACCTTCAAGAAGAGCGACCAGTTTGGCACGATTCGTCTGATGACCCGAAAGGAGCTTCAACGCTTGTTTCCGGAGAGCCAGATCGTGAGTGAACGCATCGGTCCGTTGGTCAAGTCCTGGTACGTCGTGCTCAGGAAGTCCGATGGAAAGAGCGCTGATTCACTTGCGGATCCCCCTGCGGCTGCAATGGACCAACCGACGCATCGACACTGACCGCACTCCTGCACGTTAGTCACCTTACACACGAGCCTCACGAAAGAGCGGGAGCACTCACCGCCTATGGCAACCAATTCGATTCCGAGCTTCGACCTGACGACGTTGGGCCGTGAAGTTTGGCGTCAGCGCCGGCAGGGATTGCTTGTATTGGGATTGGCGGTCCTGAGTGGCGCTGGAGTCAGCCTCCTTCTCCCGGTGAAGTACCAGGCAGTGTGCACCCTCTCCCCAGCTCCGTCGGCGACAGACCGCTTGCGTCTCGGCGGAGCTCTCGCCAGCCTCGGCGGCCAATTGGGCCTAGACGTTGGCGGCGCGCGGACTCAGCTCCGGTTCTACCCCCGCCTCATCGACTCATACTGGTTTCTTTCGAACCTAGCCCGGGCGCCGCTAACGGGAGACACAACGATTTTCCAGCTCTTTGAGGGACTCCCCCCAGATACCACGCGTCCTGACTACAACCGCCGTATGGACGCAGTCGTGGACCGACTGCGAAAGGTCGTCGGTGTTGAACTGGACGAGCGGGGCAACGTCTTCACGATCTCTGTTCCGCTCTCAAGTCGCTCGATGGCACTAGCAGCCATCGAGAAATCCGTCGCACTCATCACAAACTTCGATACGCACGTTCTTCGGTTGCAGGCTTCGGAGAGTCGCCGATTCGTGGAGGAGCGGACGGATTCAGCTCGCGCAGATCTACTGCAAGCCGAGGACTCGTTGACGAGATTCCTTGCACACAACCGGACGTACGACCAGTCGCCTGCCCTGACAATCCAGTACCAACGCCTCCAGCGGCTTGTGGCACTGAAACAAGACGTTTACCTGACCCTATCACGGAATCTCGAAGAAGCGAGAATCCAGGAGGTAAAAGAGGCGCCTCTGCTCACCGTCGTTGACCCACCTCGGGTGCGGTGGCGGCGCTCTGAGCCAAACAGGCGAAATGTTGTGGCTCTGTTTCTGGCGGGAGGCATTATCCTCATCTTGACCAGAGCCATGTTTCCCCCATCGCCCACCGTCGTCCTCTGAAAGGTGATGACTGGCGCTCCGTTCCCGTGGAGGATGAGCTGGCCGCAAGCACGCGCTCTCCTCCTCCACGTTTCAAGACGACAACTGACGGTCGGGACAGCTATCGCACTCGCCCGGGGGGCGGGCTTTGTGACCGGAGCCATAGCGGCACGGACCTTAGGGCTGGCTGGTTTCGCGGTCTACACAATAGGGTTCACGGTCTTCAGCTCTTTGATGCAACTGACCAGTTTTGCAGATACTTGGTTGGTAAGCCGGTGGGCTGACGAGAATCGTCGTGCGGAACTCATGAAAGGGGTCTGGACTATCAAGGCTGCCGCGGCCGCGATCCTGACCACGCTCGCCATCGTACTAGCCTTCGCCGTGCCCACCTCGCTGAAAAGACTCGGGATCGATGGATTGACGTTGATCATAGCAGTGGCCGCAGCCGGTGGTGCAGCTCTTACGACCGCGCTCGCGAGCCGATATCAAGCCGAGAACCGCTTCCTCGCCTATTCCGCCGTTCTCGTCTTTTGTCCGTGCTCGTGTGTGTTGCTAACTACCGCACTAGCGGCAGCTCGGACTAGGAGTCCGGCATGGTATTTGGGGGCAGTTCTGATTTCGTACGCTCCAACAGCCTGGCTGGCTTACCGACGCCTGAACAGCCCGACGCCGGACTCTGGGATAGCGCCACCCCTCGTGCGAGACGCTCTCCGGTTCGGGGGCTGGGTCACAATCGGGTCTCTAGCGTATGTCCTCTTTCAGCGCATAGACGTCTTCGTACTGGCTGCCGTTGACCCTGGGCCCCACGTGGGCACTTATGGTGTCGCCACTCGGTTCGCAGCGATGGCAGCGGTATTCGGCAGCACGATCACTGCTCTATTGATGCCAGCCGGAAGCACTGGCGCGACGTGGGCGACCTCAGGGGCGAGGCGTTCCTACATCGCGGAAAGTGTACTATCCATCGCGCTGACCAGCGCGGCACTTGGTATAGGCGTTCTAGCCGCCCCCACACTCATCAGAATCGCATTCGGCGGTGAATACATTGCTGCCGCCGGACCAACCCGGATCTTGCTGCTGGGCCAGATAGTACTCATTGCGCAGATGCCCTTCTACTTCGCTCTTTACGGGTTGAAAGGTGAGCGATGGATCGCCGGGCTGGGCCTCGCACAACTGCTCCTTTCAGTACTGGCAGCATACGGGCTCATCGAACGATACGGTCTGAGCGGCGCCGCTTGGAGTAACCTCGTCACGTACGGTTTGGGTTTGGCTGTTGTGGCGGTGTTTCACCTCACCCGCAAGACTCGCAGCGGGTTCGGAACGTGAGCACGGCACTGCTGTTCCTCTCGTATCACGGCCCTGAAGAGAAGTCTTCCGGCGTGAGAGCGGGCAGGCTCGCTCTTGCCGCATCGCGAGTCGGCATGCCCACGACCATCGTACACAGTGCAGAGAAAGACGAACGATACGTTTGGCGCGACGCAGTCGACGTTCGCGCATTCCAACGGACGGATCCGAGCGCATGGAGGGACCAGCATCGCCCGCCCGCAGAATCTTATTCCTCCGTGAACGGGAGCGCGAGCGGCAGTCGGTTAGCGCGCGCACTTCGTCGTCTCGCCCGCGCGGCGCTGCAGCCCGATGAAATGATCCTCTCCCGAAGCGCTTTCGCGGCAGCGTGCATAGAGGAGTGTCGACGACTCGCCGTGAGTTATACGAATGTCGTCCTGGTGGCCTCGGGGCCGCCGTGGTCAACGAGCCTGGTCGGCACTGGACTTTCAGTCGAGGAAGGGCTGCCGCTGGTTCTGGACTTCCAGGACCTGTGGTCGCTGAACCCCACGACGACTTGGCCGCTGCTAGGCCGGATGCTGGCGCGGCGCTGGGAGCGACGATCCCTCGCCTTAGCCCGGGGTGCAATCTTCGTGAACGAGGCTGTTGCAAGGCGGTGCGAGAGTTCCTTCTCTAGGCTCACTAAGTTACCGCATGTCGTCGCGCCGATTGGATTCGAACACGATCCCGCAGCGAGTCTTCCCGTACGGCCGCGTAAGCAACTGATAATTGGCCATTTCGGGTCGATTTACGGCAACCGCTCATTCGCTGGACTACTATCGGCTTGCGACGCGCTTAGTTCAACGTCGCCACGACCGGTGATCCACTGGTATGGCGAGTTCCTCGGCGATCATCCGATGAAAACGATCATCCCACATTACGTCCGAAACGGTACGCTGACCATTAGCGCGCCCATCGGTCATGCGCAGGTGTGCGCCAAGATGGCGGAGTGTGACCTCCTGCTCACGGTCCCTTCTCCTACCTATCCCGAGGAACTGACCACCAAGTTGTATGACTACATCGATGCTGGTCGACCCGTCCTAGGCATAGCTGCGGCGAATAGTCTCCTGACCCGCTTCCTGTCTCTTGCCGGGCTGGGGGCGGCCTACGCCCCCGATGATGAAACGGGCCTGCGCAAGTTCCTACAGGGTTGTCTGCGGGGTGCGGTCGAATTCCGACCTAACGCACGGTACCTGAAGACACATCAACTTCCCGCACTGGGAGCCGCGCTGCGTGACTTGATCGGAAGTATCGTGTGCTGACCTCGACGCCCAACCCTAGGAACCTCACAGACTCGAGGTCTGCCAGGCTGATACCCCTCTCGCTTGCCGGGATTGCTGCTGTCCTAGTCGGGGCAACGATGTCGCTCTCGCTTTTCAGTTTTCTGGTCATTACCGTCTTGTTCGCGTTCGCCCTCTGGCGAGGGCGCTTATTCAGCGTCGAAGGCTACGTCTGCATTCTTGGACTCTACTACTGGCTCGGACTCGCAAACCCGTTTCGAGCCGAGGTCCATGGTGTGACTCTGTGGCCGTCCACGGTTGCGACCCTAGTCGCGCTCGTTCTCTTAGGCACCGCACTTCTTCTGGCAGGAGCGCGGGTCGGCCGAGAGCTAGCGGCTAGTGCGTCTGGTGGCGATGTGCCGATCCTCAGAGAACGCGACCGAACAACACCGCTGCTAGTAGACCGACTCTATCGCGCGTCCTACGTTTGTCTGTTCTTGGGGATCGCCGTGGCCTTGGCCTGCTACGCTCGCCTCGGCGTCCCCGCTCTCGCGAACAATCCTGACTCGGCGCGCGCGGAATTCATTAGCCAGTTGAGTCCCTTTACCTACTATCAGTGGCTCTTCGTTGAGGTTGGATTTGCCCTCGCGGCCGTGACACTCGCCAAAGATCGAAGTGAAGAGGGGCACACCAGACGACTCACCCTAATCGGAGCGTGTGCAGCAGTCCTCGTGACGATTGCGGGAGTCTCATCGCGCGTCACCATCGGTACACCGCTGGTAATTGGAGCTGTCGCGTGGTGGTCGCAGGGACGGCGTTTCGCATGGCCCGTCGTGTTGCTCGGGTTCGCGTTGGGCGCGGTGCTAGTGGGTGTGGTTTGGCTATTCCGCATCCAGGCAATTGGCGGCGTCACCCTCTACGGAGTCGATTTCGATCTTGGCGCCGGGCCGTTCGCTATTCTTCGCAGCGTCGCTGCCGCGCTTTCCATCTTCGCCCGAACATCCATCGAGACTTTTGGGTTGTTCGTACAGGGGTTTCTTCCGAAGTTGCATGGCGAAGTGAGTTTCATGAGCATCATCTCCTTGCTGCCGGGGAAGCACCCAGGTCTCGGTCTGTTCCGGATTTCTCAGATGCTCGGTTACGACGCCCAAGCGGGGACTACAGTCAGTCTGTTTGGGGGGATGTACGCCGACTTCGGTCTAGCCGGGGTCGTCACCGCAGCGCCCCTGGTCGGGCTCCTGCTCGGAGCGTTGGAGCGGCGGGCTCAACAAGGCGATGGCTTAGTCGGCGTGTATTACGGGGTCGCCCTGGCCTACTACATCAACATGACGTACGGTGGTCAACTCCTGGATGCGAGCTTGCTCTGGAAACTGTGGCTAGCGGGGATTGCAGTACGTTATTGTCGCCACGGGCGACTTGCGGATACGCGATTGACTACCGGACATGTCATTTCAACGGCCGCTCTCTACTTGTACGGCGGAATTCGACTGATCCTTCTATAGCATCCCGCGATAGCATCCCGCACGACCGCAACTGTCGCGCGCCACGCTCACGTGGGTCCAACGGTCACCGTCGTTGCAGTACCTCAACCAGTCTCCTGTACAGTTGCCTGAGACCCTCATCTTGGGCGGCAGCGAGTTCCGGGAGTGCACCCGCCCCGTCGTAAACAGCAACACCCTGAAGCAGACGCCCAGCCGGCGTCTCCAAGGCGTCGAGATAAGAAGTGAAGCGAGGCCGGTACTGGGGCTGAGTGAGCAGTCTCCTATCAAATTCGATCTCTAACCCCATACCCCAGGCGGTCGCCCGAACGAGCGCTGAATCAAGTCGATCAGGGCCGAGCGAGTCATTCATGAAGTAGTTCGGCTGCAGGAACGCTGCGTCGAGACCGAGCCTCCGCCAACGGGGAGCGAGCTTTGCGACGTAATAGGGAACCCACAGGGCTTGCAACCCATGCCAGTGCACCATCGCGGTGAAGTGCTGCACAATCGCTGTGTCGGACTCCGACACATCCTCGGGAAGCCAGTAAAAACCCCTGAGTCGCAGCGCCCGGAAATTCCGGGCCGCGAACAAAGATTCAGCGCGATCCAGGTACCTCGCCATGAAAGCGATTCGTGGGTCCCAGGGCGGAACGTGATTCACCTTGCCCAGGGGATAAGAGATCATCAGAACCACAAGCAAGCTATCGGAATACGAGCGCACGACAGAGTCTGCGTCCGCCAACGGACCCCGGGTTGATAGAAGCGTATCCAAGTACGCGTCGTAGTCACGTGGCTCGGGCGGTCCGGCACGCCAGGAGAGGAAGTTATGGCCGGAGGGAGAATGCGTGTCCAGACATACGATTCCGTCGAACAACCGTCGCGGGATCGAGCCGTTGACGTGCGAGTATAGGAGGCGCTGAAAGTTTGCTACGGAATGCCCCATGTGGTTAGCGCCGCCAGCGTAGACCAGCAGCCACCGCTGCCCGGGGGCTCGGGCTGGACTGCTCGCTTGCAAGACCAGTGGCAGGCTGAGGCAAGCGAGCCTAAGGCCTAGCCGCCCTGCGCGATCCGCACCCCACAGGTGCAGCACCCGAGACATAATTCCCCCAAACCAATCAGTTACGGCCCGACCGTTTGCAATACTCCATCCAAGGCGTCCCCAACCGCGTCAACTTGCGATCGCGTCATATGCGGAAACATCGGCAGCGACAGTCCCTCGTTCGACACCCTTTCCGAAACAGTCAAGGGACCCCGGGCGTACTCCACGTCGCGATAGGCATCCTGCTGATGAAGCGGCACGGGATAGTGCAGCCCCGTGGCGATTCCCCGAGCCTCTAGAGCCCGCCGCACCCGTTCTCTGTCCTTGGTGAGGACCACAAACAAGTGATAGACGTGCTGAGAGCCAGCACGTTCACGCGGAAGCACCAGATCGAAACCCGCAAGTCGCTCCCGATACCAACCAACGACTCTTCGTCTCGCCTCATTCCAACGAGGAAGGCGTTCGAGCTTTGCGGCCAAGACGACGGCTTGCAGCGCGTCGAGGCGCGCATTGCTGCCAGCACCCGTGACATGAATGTAACGATCGCGCTGTCCGTGCTCTCGCAGGATCCGACACTGTCTCGCGATCGCCTCGTCACTTGTAACGATGGCACCAGCTTCGCCCATCGCCCCGAGGTTCTTCCCTGGGTAAAAACTGAAAGCCGAGACGTCACCAAATGTCCCACACACGCGCCCATCGTACCGTGCACCGTGCGCCTGACAGGCATCCTCCACAACTCTCAGGTCGTAGTGCGCCGCTAGAGCGAGCAACCGTTCGTAGTCCGCAGGCTGACCGTAGAGGTCTACAGGCAGCAAGCATACCACCCGCCGTCCATTAAGACGATCAAACAACTGGCCCTGCCGCACTAGGCATCCGCGCTCTAGATAATCGCGGACTCGGTCAGGATCCATTGTGTAGGTAACGGGCTCGACATCTACGAATACCGGCGCAGCACCAGACTGCGTGATCGCTTCCACCGTAGCGATAAAGGTCTGGGACACTGTCACGACCAGTTCTCCCGCATTGACACCCACTGCTTGTAGCGCAATCCGGAGCGCGTCGGTACCGCTGCCTACGCCAACGCAGTGGTCAGCGCCACAATAGTCAGCAAAGGCTCGTTCGAAGGACGTCACCGCCGGACCGCCGACGAAGGCGGACCTATCAATAATGTCCCGCCAAGCAGCCTCGATTTCGGTCCGGACCTCTTCGTGCATCGCGCGAAGGTCGGTGAATGGAATACGCACGCTCTCCTCAGTACTCACCGGGTGCTCCAGGCTCTCTTCTCAGGGTCGGGGCCTAGCATGCCTAGAACGCAGCAACCGCGCCGGGTTTCCTGCAACGACTGCTTGGTCCGGCACGTCCTTTGTAACAACCGCTCCAGCACCCACGACAGCACCCACCCCGATCGTAACGCCCGGGAGAATTATGGCCCCGCTGCCAATTGCGGCGCGTCGTTTGACGAGGGTCCGTTCGAGCGTCCAATCTTGGTCCTTCTTTGGCTCGCCAGCGTCGGTGACAGCTGCCGGCCAGCGATCATTCAAGAAATTCACGTTATGCCCAACGAACACTTCGTCTTCAATCGTCACACCCTCGCAGATGAATGTATGACTCTGAATCTTGCAGCGAGCTCCCACCTTCGCGCCTTTCTGTATCTCCACGAACGTCCCAATTGATGTCTGGTCACCAATCTCGCAGCCATACAGGTTGACGAACGCGTACAGGCGCACGTCCTTGCCCAATCTGACGTCGGGTGCAATGCGCTTTAGCGCCTCGTCGGCGTGAACGTTCACGGGCCGGTCAGGGTCGAATATGTTTAGATTGAATCTCAAGCGCCACGAGCGATCCCCCGTCTTTGATCGAACGCTGAGCTGCTTCAAGGATGCTGACCACTCGTAAGCCGGCCCGACCGTCCGAGACCAGAGCCTCGCGTCCCTGAATTGCCATGATCACGTTGTCAGCCTCCACCGCGAGTGCCTCCTTAGTAGATAATTGCGGCGCCCACATATCACCGGTCCGATACGAAATCATCAACTGATAGTCTCCTTCGGCCGATCGATCCGAAGAAATTGAAAACCCCCGATCGTATATCTTCAACTTTTCGCTAGGCTCCATGTCATCGTAGATCATCATTCTCTTTGACCCCCCGACGATCGTACGACGAACCTTGGCCGGCGCAAGCCAGTTAACATGTACGTGGCCAATCAGCGAGCCAGCGTATCGGACGGTGAGGTACGCGATGTTCTCGCTCGGACTGCCGCCGTGACAGGCGCCGGTCGCGGACACACTCACCGGATCCTGTCGGATGACATAATCCATTATCGAAATGTCGTGTGGTGCGAGGTCCCACAGGACGTTCACGTCTGCCTGGATTAACCCAAGGTTGATACGTACGGAGTCGAAGTAGTATAGGTCGCCGATCTCCCCAGCACTGACGAGCTGTCGCATGCGTTGGACGGCGCCGGAGAACACAAACGTGTGATCAACCGCTGCCAAGACACCCTGACGATCCGCGAGCGCGCACAGTTCCTCGGCCTGATCCACGCTTGTCGTAAAAGGCTTCATGACGAGGATGTGCTTCCCCGCTTCCAGCGCCGCCTTCGCGAGTTCAAAGTGCGTGTGCGATGGCGTCGCGATGACTACCAGGTCGATATCTTGCGATTGAATCAGATCAGAGGCGGTAACCGACACATTAGGGATCCGAAATTCGGCGCCAACGTGCGCAGCCCGTTCACGGCGGGCATCGCAGACTGCCTGAACATGGCTTTCGGGATGGCGCGCGAAGTTGCGAACGAGATTCGGTCCCCAATAGCCACAACCGATGACGCCAACGCGAATCCGAGACACTTGGTTAGTTCACCTTCGCTGCACCCAACGCTTCGCGGTAGACCTCGACAACGGCACGCGCCGCGTTCGGCAACAGCAGTTGGTCCGGCAAGTGGCTGCGACGGGGCAGGCGAGCTAGCTCGACCGCGCGGTGGAGCGCGTTAGCCAACCCCGCCGGCGTGGGCTCGGCCATCACTATAGCATCAGGGGCTTCTGCAAACAGAGCAGTGTCACCGACAGGTACAGAAACTACTGGGACACCACAGGCCAGTGCCTCCTTTGCGCTACTGGGGCCGCCCTCGAGCGCCGACGTCACAATCATTACATCCGCTGCCGCGTAGTACCATGGCATTTCCCCTGGAGGCTTACCATTGACGATCCAGAGTCTTGCCTCGGGCTCCAGCGAACGCATTACCTCCACGGCCGCGAGGGCAAGACCCACTCTCTTAGTGGGCTGAGAAACGTCATGTGGGAACAGGATGAGCTTGCCGTCTATCGGAAGACCAAGATGCGATCTTGCCTCGTGCCGCGCGAGAGGTCTGAAGACGGACGGATCGACGGCGTCGCGCACTACTCTCGTCTTTGCCTGCAAGCCGGGCCACCATAGTCTCGACCGTAGTGCCGCTGAAACGACAATGCACCGCTGGCTACGAGAGGCAACTAGCTGGGAGATGGCTACCCCTAGCTTGCTCTTGAGGGTAATGCCGCCACGAAGATTGTACGTTCCGTTCAGATCATCCCCGTAGAATGACGTGACCACCGGCACTTGTACAGGCGGGACCGCAAGTCCGCTGTAGCCGAAGTGGATGTGAACAAGGTCGGGGACCCAACTGCCTACGGTCCTCGCAACCCGCCTCCGAGCCGTCAAATACCGCACGGGTCCCCCCCCCTCTCCAAGCTCGAGCAGCTCGACCGCGTGCGCCAATCTCCGAATTTCGTCTGCTATCCGGATGATGTTGATCCCCCGGTTAGGACTGGCCTTGGTAGGGTGCATGCTCGTGATAAACAGGATCTTCACGGGCACCCTCGCACGGTCGTCGGGGTTGCCAACATGGAACAGCCAATGCTTGGGTGTGCGGCGCCTGCCTTGCCACATCGGCAGGAGCACAAAGATATCTGCGAGAGACGATTATCCAAATGTATGGGTCGGACGTCGTGGGATGGACCGCCGCGGAGCTACACAGGCCCCTCACTACCGGTTGGAGTCCACCACGGTTGGAGTCCACGCCAACCAGCTGCATCGGGCGCCGGCTACGGCATCACAACCGACGCACCAGCCAGCCGATTCTCGCCACCGCTGTCTCGTCTGACAAAGTAGACGTGGTCACCTGCAACGGCAGCGTAGAACAACAACGTCCCGGGCCCGCCCAGAAGCCTCCCTTCGAACTGCCAGTGCACGAGATCCGAGCTTACCGCGCTGTAAATAGCCGCGTACTGCGGACTACCGCACATACGGTGTGCTGCAAACACGAGACGCCACATCGATGGCCCGATCTGCCGAATGCTTGGGGAGTACACGGCGCACCGCCCTTCGATCGGCATGGTCGTCGACGAGATCAACGTTCTAACGAACTGCCAGCTCACCTGATCCGCAGACCGCCACTCGGTGATCTCCCAAGCATTCACAGTGCTGGGTGCCGGCTCGAACGCCGCCATGACCATCCTCCATGACCCGTCAGGCAACTGGTCGACGATCATTCCTTCACCGACAGGCCGCATGGTCGCGGGATAGCCGTTCCCGATTGCCACGCCGGTCTTTGTCCACGACCGACGGTCAGGAGAAGTGGCACTATAGAGCTGCCAGCCAGAGACCTGGTTTCCCCCAGCAAACAGCATTCGCCAACCACTACTGTCCGCACGCGGGAACACAACAGCGTTTTCGACTCCGCGTCCATCGGCCTCATCGACCGAGTCCCCATGCGTCAAGGCCACACCATCAAACACAAACGTCATTGGGTCCACAGCGGCCAGCCTGACCAAGTTCGCGCGGTTGTAGAGAAGGACTGAGTCGGGCTCATAGTCCCCAAAATACAGCCCTACATGACCGTCCGGCGCAATATCCGCGGACGGTGCCCATACGTCGTGGGGAGTGAAATCCTGCAAGGTGATGAATTCACCGACCGATGAAGACACAGTCGGCTGGATCGCGAGCCGCAACAACATCGTGTCCTTGGGTCCACTGGCTCCCACGACGACGGTATCGACACCGGAACGGGCCACCCTGAGTTCGGAACAGTTGCTCCCATTGACCGAGCCATGAAGGGCCGACGCCTGAATGAGACTGGACGGAACGGGATAACCGTTTGCATCAGTTGCCGCGCAGACGATCGGCAGAAGCGCGCCAAGGGCCGGGCGAAGGATCGAGTCCGCAGAGAGACCGCCGGCAGCCAACGTTACTGCGACCTGCTGCACAACGACCGCAAGCCGCCCCGCCATCCCAGAGATGTTGAACGTGAGCGTTGTCGAACCATTGCCTCGAGCATGGACGACGCCTCCTGCATACACTGCCGCGATGGAGCTATCGACCGCCACTAGACCCACCATCGGATCGGATAGAGGCGATCCTAGCGAGTCCATAGCCTGAGCGGCAACTGTTCGCGTCTCCCCCAGTGCGGTGAAGCGAATCGAATCTGGGGAGACCTGGACACGAACCGGCCGCTGCACCACATGCACCACGACCCATCCAGTGTCGCCGCCATGTACGGCAGTGACGACAGTGCTACCGTTCGCAACCGCACGAACCCTACCGCTGGTATCCACCGTCGCCGCCGAGGGGTTTGTGGTCGCGTAGGTCAGTACAGCCCCTGCCACGAGCGAGCCGAGCCGGTCTACGGGCGCAGCTTGAGCCAGCAGCACGGCTCCCAGCGCATCAAAGGTGAGCGAGTCTCGCTTCACGAAGATCCGCGCGACCTGCTGCCGTACGACCATGACCACACTGTCAGCGACACCGTTCGCTGCTCGGGCGTACACCCAGCCCGACCCATTACCTCTGGACGTAACCAAACCACCGGGCCCGACGTTGGCGACGGACGTATCGGCGGACGAGTATGTCAGCGCCTCGTTGCTAAGGGGAGCCCCAAGGCTGTCGGAAACAACCGTTGACAGTTGAACCGTGTCGCCCAGCGCATCGAAGTTCGTCCGATTCGCTGACAGCTTCACGCTGGCGACTCGCTGGTTGACCAGCACCTGCACGGACTGCGCAACGACCCCTGCTCGCAGGATCAGCGGGGTAGCACCGTTCGATACGCTGCGGACAGCATAGGGCTTACCTGGTTGGACCTTGACTACCGTATCGACTTGGAGACTGTCGGCGGGCAGTGAGTCTTTAACGTACCGTCCCTGATCGTCCACCAACTGCACGTTTAGCGTGGCGGTCTGCCCCAACGAGTGAAATCTTAGCGTGTCTGGTGAAGCGATAATTGCGTGAACGACCTGCGTTGGATGCACCCACGCCGTATCGGCAGCCGACCCCGCGAAAACGACGACCCGGCCAAACCCGCGCTTCTTTGCTTGAACGACGCCGAGTGAGTCGATACTACACAGCCCGGTGTCGAGGGAGACAAACCGCATGCCGGCAGGTGTGAACTGGTTGCCGAACGGGTCGGTCGCCTGCGCTGCCATCGAGGTGGCGACGCCCAGTTTGACCATTGTTGTGTCGTGCGAGCTGAACGCGACGGACTTGACCTCAACCGGCTTGGCCGTCGCGGCGACCGCAGCCCCAGCAGAATGCTTCCCAACCTGGACAAGAACGGCGAGACCCTGCTGGTCTGACGCCCGCGTTCCCAACACCCACACCGCGCTAAACTGACCGCGGGCATCGGTCGCTGCTGGCGCCTGTTCGACTCGGCCACTCGTTCCGGTGACCGTCCACTGCACCACGGCCCCCCGGATCGCCCTTCCGTCTCCGTCCAGTGCCTCAAAGGTGATCGCAGTGGGGAGCGGGCGGCCCGGGGCGCCAACAAAAACGGAATCGAGGGGGCTCAGCCGCCTAACGACAAGCGTGCCACGCGGCCCCACCGGGTCACCAAGACACCCGATGAGACACAACAAGCTCGCGACCAGAATCGGCCAGCGCACCGCACGCATGATTGCCAGGAACTCAGACGACGTTTTGGTGGCGTAAGTGAATCCGTTCCGGCATCCTAGACCGTTGACAAGGGCGGTAACACGGCATAGCAGCCAGTGTGCCTACCGTCACATGGGTGTTGGTCGAACACTAAACCAATCGCCTGGAACCTCTTAGCCCGGCATGGTCGTGTGAGCGGCCACCCCTAACCCTGGACGGGGTGTTGCAGAACGGCAACAACATTGCCTCGTGGCAGGGCGCCTTGGCAGCCCTACCGTACCGGCTCAGATGGGAGCGGAAGCTGGGGCTCCCAGCGCGCCCCGGAGCCACCCCTCAAGCACGTACAAGCTCATGAGCTGCCGACTCCTCGGCCGGCCGAAGTCCCGAACGTCCGTCAGCAGCTGCCTGATCCCATCGCCCGACAAGTAGTTCGGTGAGCAAGCGTCCGAGCCTAGCAGGAACCCCTGAGCATCACGGGCCACCCAAGCCTTGAACCACGCGTCAAGTGGCGTCGAAAACCCGAGCTTGCGACCAAGCCGGCCCCGCCATCCGGTGAGCGCCGGCCGCAGTTCACTAGGCAAGAGGTCCTGCACTGCGCGGCGGTACAACCACTTCCTCTCACCGAAGCGCGAGATCTTGTACCGGCTCGGCATGCGCTCGACCAGGCTGAGGAACTCGAGATCGAGAAACGGGACGCGCAGCTCCACGGACGACGCCATGGACATGTGGTCTCCGACGATCAGGAGGTCGTCGGCCAGCGAGAGTCGCGCGTCCACCACCAGCAAGCGGTTTACCGCATCGCCGTTCTCCCCGGCCGGGAGCCAGCGCCGCACCGGATCGGCCAATATGCTCGGGTCGAGCTGGTGCCGCGTCATGGTAACGGCTTCATCGAGCCCGAACACGGCTAGCGTCTCAGCAAAGCGGCGCGCTTCATCTGACATGCGACTGGTGCGGCGGAGCCGGGCGACCCGGTCGGAACTGAGGAGGCGCTCCGGGAGATGGTCGAGCAGCGGTGCAGCGAGTCGAGCGATAGGATGCATACGCTCCGCGGCGTGGCGCGGATACCCACCAAGCGGCTCGTCGGCCCCCTGGCCCGTCAGCACGACCTTTCGCGAACGCCCTACCGTGCGGCACAGGATGCCGACCATCAACGTGCTTGAGTTCGCGATCGGCTCGCCCAGCCGAGCCACCTGCCGCGCCCACTCCGCCAGGTACTCGTGTTCGGCGATCGCCACCTCGGTGAACGGCACGCCAAGCGCCCGGGCAGCGCGGCGGGCCGCTGCAAGCTCATCGAATTCAGGATTGTCCGAGAAGCCGACACCAAACGCAGCGGGCGGCTCTGGCAGTGCTTCGCACATCACTTGGGTGATAAGGGTCGAATCGACGCCGCCAGAGAGCAGAGACCCTACCGGCACGTCGGACATCAACTGGCGTCGAATTGCCCTGGCGAGCCCTCCACGCAAAGCTTCTTCCCATTCCGCCGTCGTCTTAGGCACCGAAGCGGGAGCGAACTGGGCCTCGAAGGGTTGAAAGGCGGGTCGCGCCGGCGCATGGCCAGCCTCGAGTTTGAAGAAGTGTCCGGGGGGCACCTTCCAGGCATTCCGGTAAAACGTGCCAGGTGAGGGGACAAACCGGTACACCAAGTATTCGTCGAAAGCCTCGGCGCGGAGGTCCGAAGCCAAGAGGCCGCAATCGCGTGCTGCGGCAAGCTCGCTGGCAAACCACCAGGTGCCATCCGTGACACCCGCGTAGAGCGGCTTGACTCCCACCGGATCGCGGGCCAGGCAGAGCACGGGGTTCTCTCCCCGTTCGTCCAGGAGCGCGAACGCATACATCCCGTTGAGCCGCTCGAGCAGGCTGGTCCCCCACTCCTCCCAGCCGTGTACTAGCACCTCCGTGTCTGCGCGGGTTTGAAAGATGTGCCCTCGGGCCTCGAGCTCGCGCCTCACGTCCAGGTGGTTGTACAGTTCGCCGTTGAGAACGACCCAGACGCGTTGGTCCTCGTTCGCCATGGGTTGCGTGCCACCCTCGATGTCGACGATACTGAGGCGTCGGTGTCCCAACGCGATGGACCGGCCGCGGGCGAAATGGAATCCTGAGCCATCCGGGCCCCGGTGACTGAGCGCGGCGGTGAGGCGCGCGACCAACGGGCCGGCGTCGCTGCCGGGGTCCGGGCCGACCACGCCTGCGATCCCGCACATCTAGACCAGCCGCCTCCCCTCACTTGTTCGAGCCACCGAAACTTCGTTTAATTGGTCCCGATGCCTACCCATCCCACGCGTTCGCACCGGCCGATCGAGATCCTCCATCTCGCCTACACGCGCTTTCCCGCCGACACCCGTGTCAAACGGGAGATTGCAGTCTTGCAAACGACGGGTCGTCGCGTCGCCGTGGTCGCATTGCGCGGCGCGGGCGAGCGCTCCGTGGAGCATCGCGATGGCGTAGTGATCATCCGGGTGCGGGGCCGCAAATCGAGGGGCGGAGCGCTCTCCTACGTCACCGAATACGCCGCCTTCGTGTGGCGCTGCCGGAGACTCCTCGTGCGTCATCGGGCGCTCAAGGATCTGCAGGTCGTGCACGTCCACACGCTTCCGGACTTTCTCCTGTGGGCGGCGCTGCCCGCTCAGCGTCGTGGCACGCGCGTCGTGTTCGACATGCATGAAATCTTCCCAGAATTCACGGCGTCCAGGTTTCGCGGCCCCGTCGGTGCCATCGTAACGCGGCTCGCGCTCTTGATCGAGCGCTGGGCCCGACGGCGGGCGGATCTCACCATCACGGTGAACCGGCTCACGGACGAGGTGCTCGCAGCGAGACCAATCGCCCGCCCCGAGCGACGTATTGTCATCCACAATACGGCCGACCCTGCAGACTTCGGAGGCGCCACGTCGCCGCCGGCGGTCGGCCATCAGCTCGAGCTCGTTTATCACGGCACGCTCACGACCCTGTACGGACTCGATGTCGCGATCCGCGCCGTGGTCCAACTCCGCCGCGAAGGTCGTGACGTGCGAATCAGTATCCTAGGGGATGGACCACAACGCGCCAGCCTCGGTGAGCTCGCCGCCGAGCTGGACGTTCGGAACGCTGTCGTCTTCGAGCCGGCGATCCCCCAACGGGCACTCCCAGCGCGCTTGCGACGCTGCGCTGCAGGGGTGGTGCCCACCCGCCTCGACGGCATGACCAGATACTCTCTGTCCACCAAACTCCTCGAATACGTGCACCTCGGCATCCCGGTGCTCGCCGCGCGCCTGCCGAGTTACCTGCGCTACTTCGACGAGCGGGCTCTGTGGTATTGGAAGCCCGCGGACCCCGCCGACCTTGCCCGCGCCATCCGCGAATTTGCCTCCGCCTCTCCGGACGAGCGGACCGACCGCACGCGGCGCGCCCGTGAGGCGATCGCGCCCTTCGGGTGGGCTCAGGAACAGCAGGAGCTCCTTTTGGCCTACGGCGAGCTGCTCGCGCGCGGGGCGAACCGCTCCGCCAGCACTTTGGCGATCCGCTCCGCGGCCCGCCCATCGCCATAGTGAGTTCGGTCCCACCCCACGGCCCGCCGCGCCATCGCCTCCGTAAGTGTCTCGGTCAGGCGCCCTGCATCTCGCGGGGCGAGGAGCCGATTCGCGCCGCATTCCACCGTCTCCGTCCACTCCGTCTCCCGACGCAGAGTCACGCATGGAACACCCATCCAGTAGGCCTCGCGCTGGATCCCACCTGAATCGGTCACGACCGCCTTGGCGCCCTGCAGAGCGCTAAGACTGTCGCGGTAACCGAGCGGCCCGCTCATTCGCACGCTGGCGGCGGGCAAACATCCGGAGCGCCCTAACGCGTCCACGGTCCGGGGGTGAGCAGCGAACAGCACCGGAATAGGCAGAGAGCCTAGCGCCGCGATGACGTCGCGCAACAAAGAAGAGTCGTCGACTAGCTCCGCGCGATGCAATGTCGCGTAGACGTATTCCCCATCGGCCACTCGGCTGGCTAGGCCATCCCCTAGGGCCTGCTGCAGCACATCGTAGGCCACGTCTCCCACGCAATGGATCTCGCCATCGACGCGCTCGCGTCGCAAGGTTGCTTCCGCGCGGCGACTGGGGGCGAAGAGAAGCGTCGCTACCGCGTCCACGCAGCGGCGATTGATTTCTTCCGCCATGAGCATGTCCGCCGCCCGCAACCCCGCCTCAACATGGGCCACTGGGACGCGTAGCTTCGCCGCGGCCAGTGCGCAAGCGAGCGTTGAGTTGGTATCACCGATGACCATGACGGCACGCGGTCGCTGTTCTCGGATGCATGCTTCCGCAGCCTTCAGAATGGCCGACGTCTGCTCGGCATGAGAGCCCGAGCCGATTCCTAGAAACACGTCGGGCGACGATACGCCGAGCTGGTCGTAGTGGACCTGATGAAGCGCGTAGTCGTAGTGCTGCCCGGTGTCCACTGCGATGACAGGCCCGACGTCGGCGAGCGCTTTGCGCAGCACGCTTGCTTTGATGACCTGGGGCCGTGTGCCGAAGAACAAAGCGAGCGGTCGAGCGTCCGGAGTCATGGCGGTCGGAGAGCCCCGGCCAGCCGACCGTAGAGCGCTCGGTGCCACTGGTCCTTACTGCGCGCCAGTTGCATCAGGCCGCCTCCGCCTTCGTAAATGGTGATCGCTCTGGCCTGCATATCTGGCGCGTCTTTTGAGCAGCGCAAGATAAGGCTCAAGGCGATCGGCAAACTGCCTGGTGCCGAACATGCGCCCACCGGCATAAACAAGGATCCAGCGCTTAGGGGAATCCTGCGGGGCGGCTGAACTCGCCACTGCGATCCACAGAAGGCCGATACACCACGCTACACGGCGCAGGCCGTTTGGAGCGCTCAATGCGCTCCGCGCATCTGCGTCACAACCCACACTGTCCTGAGCAGAATGCCGACGTCAGTCAGGAGCGACCACTCGCGGATGTAGCTCGTCTCGAGCGCCACCACTCGCTCGAAGTCCGTGATCTGGTTGCGCCCGGCGACCTGCCAGGGTCCAGTGATTCCGGGCTTCACATCGAACCGCGCGTAGTGGTGCTCCTCGTAGAGGGCCACTTCGGAGGGCAGTGGCGGACGCGGGCCGACCAGGGACATCTCTCCGCGCAGCACGTTGACGAGCTGCGGCAGCTCGTCAACGCTGGTGCGCCGCAGCCAGCGTCCGAGTCGCGTGATACGGGGATCGTGCGGCATCTTGAACAGACGGGGATCACTGTACAGGCTCCTGGACAGCAGCTCATCTCGGCGCTTCTCTGCGCCGTCCACCATCGTGCGGAACTTGATGATCCGGAATGGGCGACCACCCTGCCCTACCCGCTGCTGCGTGAAAAACACCGGGCCGCGAGACTCTAACTTGACCGCCGTCGCGACGAGGGCGAGCAAAGGGCTGACCAGGACAAGCCCTACCGCGGCTCCCATCACGTCAATCGCGCGTTTCAGGAAGACCTGCCACCCCTTGAGGCTCGGTGCCGTCAACTCAACCAACGGCTGCCCCCGCCGCCACACCAGATTCGGCTGGACGCCGGCGATCGCGATCGACCGCGGCACGGAGAGCAGCTGGGACTCGCCCTCGAGCGATGCGTCCACGACCTCTCGGAATCGGTTATCGGGCAGATAGCCAGCCACCACCACGACCTCGGCGCCCGTCCGCTGCAGCAACGTGCGGAAGTTCGCAGCGTGCCCCAGCGCGTCGGGTGCCGGCGGCAGGTGCACGTCCACGAACCCGACCGGCCGGCATTCTCCGCCGCCGGCGAAGCTCGGGCTGGCGATGGCTTGGCGGCACGCCTCCGCGGGTCCCACGAACAACGTCGGCGCGGCGTTGTGGTACACGGGGAGGAAGCGCGCCACGATCCGATCGATCGCCCGCCGCTCGGCCACGAGTCCAGCCCACACCAGCAACGTGGTGAAGGCGTACTGCACCAGCACGGGCTCGAGTCCGCGCGTCCACAGCGTCATCCATAGCGGGAGTGCGGTCGCGAGCGCGGACGCGATGAACAAGCGCCGCGCATCGCGACGCTGATCCCCACGACCGTAGTTGCCCGTCACGAACAACGCGACGAACAACGCCGCCGCATATTGCCAGCCGTTGAGAATCCCGCGCGGCAGTGCCGCCTGCAGCGGCGTTGCGAACCCCTCGCCGAACACGGCAAGGTCGCGCACCGCGCGCACCAACTCGCGCATCAGATAGAACGAGGCGAGGTCCGCGACGAGCAGGACTGTGAACCGCCGCATCGCGCGCACCACATGGCTGCGCAGGTTTGCTGCCGCCCGCCGTTGCAGGCCGAGACGGATCGTTGCGGGCGCGTCTATGTCGGTGAAAGGGCCGAGATCGAGCGGGGCGTATGCGGGAGAGAAGTGCAAGCGCGCGGTGGCCCCGGGTGCTCCGCCCGAGGACAACTCAGTCATCACGTCGCGTGGCACAGTCTCCATGTCGGTCAGTTCTCCACACGACGCGCGAAGGCCGCTGCCCGGAATGGCTTCCAGGCCCCGCGGACGACGCCCGCCGACACGTGTAGTTCTGCTTCGGCTTTGTTACGGACGTGCGCCATCACGACTCCCCGGGTTAAGACCATCAGGCGCGGCTCAAGGGCTAGCCCCGGGCACCAAGGGAACGGGAAACGTATCAGGACTACAGCAACTTGACTAGGGTCGTTTGTGAAGCTGTTACACTTCAGCCACACTGGCGATAACTCAAGACCATCAGCCGACTTGCGTGTCGCGTGGCCAGGGCCGACATGACAACCATGGCATGCACGCAACGCTGCACCTCGCAACAGTCGTGCCTCAGACCGACCAGTCGTGGCGGGCCGCACGGTCGCGGTGTGTAACAAGGCCGCAACAACTTCATGGTGATCTCCATCACACTGGCCGAGGTCAGCCGGCCGTCGATGAAGCGAGGAATGATTCACTTCGCAGCGGTTTGGTAACGGTACGAAGGGAGCAGGGAGCGGGGAGCAGGGAGCACGAGCTGCAAAGGGAGCAGGGGGCCGGGAGCAGGGAGCAGGAGCATCCGGTCCAGGAATTGACTGGGCGGGCGGGCCGAGGGTATGCTCGGCGAGAATCAACTACCTAATGCGGAGTGCGGAATGCGGAATGCGGAATTGAGGGGCTGGCATTGGCTCGACCGGTCGCATGTCCGGTTCGACCTCAGCATTACAATTCCGCATTCCACACTCCGCATTCCGCATTGTGAACTGGTTTGACCCCGTGGACGACACCTACCGGGCCGACCTGCGAGAGCTGAATGAGCTGAACTTCGGACGGTTCGATGCGAAGCTCGAACAGCGGCTGGCGACGCTCGACGCCGCGTGGCAAGGGCGCTGGACCGAGCTCGACGCAAAGCTCGAGCAGCGGCTCGCAGAGCTCGACGCCAAGTGGGGCGGACGCTGGACTCAACTCGACGCGAAGCTCGAGCAACGGCTAGCGGAGCTCCGGGTCGAACTGGTGAAGGAGCTCGCCGGCGTGAAGAGTGGGCTCAAATGGATGCTCGCGTTCTGGGCCCCCACGGCGCTGGCCGTGATTGGCACGGGCGCCGGGGTCCTCAGCCTGCTGCTCCGGCGGTAGTAGTTGTAGCACTGACCCCGGGCACAAGCCCGGGGAACATCGACCCTCGCCTGTGCCCTGAGCCCATTGATTCGGCCGCCGAATGGACGGTCCGGGCGCCTCGCGGAGTGCATGCTTTCGCCCCCCACCGCGTAACCTCGGTGCCGCGCCTCGCAGGAGTTGCGACAGGCTCGGCCCATGCCGAGTTGCCCCTGCGCACGCGAGGTAACCATCTTATGCCCATGTCCACGCTGGTGCCGAGATACACCGCCGACGAGGTCCGGCGGTTCCCCGACGACCATCTGCGCTACGAGGTCATCCGGGGCGAGCTCGTCGTGACGCCGGCCCCCGGCACGGCGCATCAGCGCGCCGTGCTCGAGCTGGCGCGCCGGCTCCAGGAGTACCTCAAGACGCATGTCATCGGCGAGGCGCTCCCGGCACCGTTTGAAGTGGAGTTCACCGAGGACAGTGCCGTCCAACCGGACATCCTCGTGATTCTCGACCCGCAACGTGACCGGCTCACAGCTGCACGGCTGTACGGGCCCCCGGCGCTCATCGTCGAGGTCGTGTCGTACTCGAGTAAGCGCAC
>WNGK01001452.1_pt1 | contig 25682 bp, 24 predicted proteins | sample 5400601 | NCBI WGS metagenome assembly WNGK01 (sample SAMN13153376, study PRJNA577476) | soil metagenome | isolation source: 60 cm soil or saprolite under Garry oak tree replicate 1 | place: USA:California | collected 2016-06-15
CGCCTGAATGGGCATTGATGATGAGATTCATGTCGCCCTGCCGGTAGAGCAGCACCTCGCGCGAACGGTGCCGGGCGATCGGGCGAAAGCCCATCATCTCCAGCACCTGCCCCAGCGCCTGCGGTTTGCTGGTGGAGTACTCGATGAACTCGATACCGTCCATTTCGATCGGGTTGCTGGCTTCGACGGTCAGTTCACGCTCCGATGGCTGCGTCATGCTGTCTTTCCTTTTTGCCGCGATGGCCCACGCGTTTTGCAAGTACGGATTCTGCCAGCGTTCCGGATATTCCGGCCAGCGGTAAGCGTGGATTTGCAACCATGATGGGTGCAAGACGCTGAAACAGGCAGGTAACGACGATTTCGGCCCTGACCTGCCACGCCGCTCGTGATTTGACGCCCTGGGATGATGCGTGTACAAGCGAGGAGCAGGTTCCTCAAGCGAATTGCTTGGTCGTCGTAGCCGCCTCAAGCGGTACTCCTCTGATCTTCCTCCTTGAAGTTCCCGCGGCGGGCCAAGCCCGTCATTTCATATTTCAATGGAGCAAGACATGAGCACAGGTATCGTTAAGTGGTTCAACGACGGTAAGGGTTTCGGATTCATTACGCCAGACGGTGGCGGCAAGGACGTTTTCGCCCACTTTTCGGCAATACAAGGCGACGGGCACAAGAGCCTTCGGGAAAACCAGAAGGTGTCCTTCGACGTCACTGCAGGTCCCAAGGGGGACCAGGCCGCAAATATCAGGCCGCTCGACTAAGGGCGACCGAATGCCCTCCCGCCGGCTGCATCGGCCCGGCGATGCGGCGCGGCTCAGACCCAGATGGCCAAGCGCCTCAGACTCGGCATAGCGCTCGGAAGCGGGTCGGCGAGAGGGTGGGCGCATGTCGGGGTTCTGAGTGCGCTTGCCAAAGAAAACATCGTGCCCGATCTCGTGGTGGGTTGTTCGATGGGGGCGATGGTCGGAGCGTCTTTTGCCGCTGGCCGAATCGAGCATCTCGAAGCCTGGGCGCTTGCCCTCGACTGGAAAGGTGTCGTAAGCCTGCTCGATATCTCACTGCGGGGCGGGCTCATCAAGGGCGAGCGCCTGCTCGATTTCTTTCATGCGCAGTGCGCCCAGTGCCAGTTTTCCGAGCTGCCGCTGCCGTTCGCAGCGGTCGCCACCGACCTCGCATCCGGTGAGGAGATCTGGTTGCGCGACGGCAAGGTCTCCGACGCCGTACGCGCTTCGTGTACCGTGCCGGGACTCTTCCCACCCGTATTGCGCAACGGCCGTTATCTCGTCGACGGAAGCATCGTCAATCCCGTTCCGGTTTCGCTCTGTCGTGCCATGGGCGCGGAAGTCGTCATCGCCGTCGATCTCGGTTCGGACAGGGAGCGCCGTTTTGTGAATGACCGCCGAATCGCGCCGGCCAACCCCAATCGAAGCCGCCTTCTCAGCGTGCTGCTGCCCTGGCGCGGCAGGGGTAATGGTGCCTTGAAGAATGACGCCGCGCTGCCGTCGCCGTCGATGGTCGACACCTTGATGGGCGCGATCGACATCATGCAGGAAGCGATCGCCCAAAGACGCCTCGTGATGGAACCGCCCGATGTGCTGCTCAGTCCGCGTCTCGGATTCGTCGGGCCATTCGAGTATCACCGCGCCGCGCTGTCGATTGCCGCGGGGCACGAGGCCGTCACGCTGATGCTCCCCGCCATTCGCGTTGCCCTGGCTGCGTAGGATTTTCGGGGCGGAACACACGATCCGGAAGACGCGAGTGCGGCCGTCGCCGGTACGCTTGACCGGACCGAAAGCCGCGAAGATACTGCCAATTGCGAGGCTCGGTTTCCCGTCATCCGAAGGCCAGTGGCCGCTCGGACGAGCGTATTCCAGTCCCCGCGACTTCGACCCGTGAGCGAGCTGCGTAGCGCTCGGGCCCTCAACGGCCACCACCGGGAAAGGAGACGTCAGATGAAAAGCGTCCTGCTCTTCTCCGTGATGCTGGCCGCCTGCGCGACCGCACCGGTGCCGCAGCGGACCGAGCATCTGTTCAGAGATCATCTGTTCGCCGCTCCGTCGCAGCGGATCAGCGCAGACGATGTCTTTGCGGTCAGCGGTGACATGAAACACTACCTGAACGTTGAGATCGCCGGCCAACTGCGCGCCAAAGGCCCGGAGCAGGGGCTCATCGATGCCCTCCGCGACGAGCGCCAGCTCAAGCTCGAATACGACGCGGAGATGACCCGCAATGCCTCGGAGACGTTCGCCGCACGGGCGGGAAATTGCTTATCCCTGGTCATCATGACCGCCGCGCTCGCGAAAGAGGTCGGGCTGCCGGTGCGATACCAGCGGGTGCTTGTGGACGACGCCTGGAGCCGGAGCGGCGACATCTATTTTTCCAGCTCGCACATCAATTTGACGCTGGTCACACCGCAGCTCGGCGATCGTATCGTGGACTCCGAGCGTGCCCCGATCACCATTGATTTTCTTCCGCCGGAGAATGTCCGCGGCCAACGTTTCCGCGTCGTCAGAGAGGAAACCGTCGTCGCGATGTACATGAACAACCGCGCGGCCGAATCGCTCGCACAGGGGCAGCTGGACGACGCGTATTGGTGGGCGCGCGAGGCCATCGACCACGACCCGAAGTTCCTGAGCTCCTACAATACGCTCGGGGTTGTTTACCGACATCACGGCAATCTGCGGGAGGCAGATCAGATACTCAACCATGCCCTCGGGCTCGAACCGGCGAACACCCAAGTCATATCAAACCTCGCATTGGTCTACAACGACGAAGGCCGCGTCGTGGAGGCCGAAACGCTCTCCCGCAAGCTGGAGCAGTTGCAGCCCTATCCTCCCTTCCATTTCTTCAACCTCGGTCTGACGGCCATGCGCAAGAGCGATTTCAAGGCGGCAAGAGACCTGTTCGCGAAGGAAGTCGATCGCGATGCCTACTATCACGAATTCCATTTCTGGCTTGCGGCCGCCTACATGGGTCTGGGCGAAATCGACAAGGCGCGCAAGCACTTGGCCATCGCGAAGGACAACAGCACGACGCGCAAGGAGCACGAGCTTTACGCGTCCAAACTCGATCGGATAAGGTCGTACCGTACCCAGTGATCGGCTTCGCATCTCATCCATTCGTTTCTTCATCGCAATTGCTCTGATCAAGATTTCACTCGCGACTAGCTGACATATGGCGCCGCGCGCAGCTCGCGATCAAAGAGCTGTCAACGCCGGATTGATCGCGATGTCCTCGCTCGATTGGCTGCCTGTCTCGATCCGGCAACGCTCGACCGCCCGCGAGCTCGTCGCGGGCGAGACTCTTTTTCGTCGAGGTCAAAAGGCGTCGGCGATATTCGAGGTCGAGCAAGGGCGATTGCGACTGATGCGCCACACGGTCGACAGCCATCCGATTGTGCTGCACACGGCACGTAAGGGTGAGCTCTTCGCCGAGGCAGCGCTCTTCGCGGGTGTCTATCATTGCGACGCGGTCGCCGCAGTCGCCTCGCGCGTGCTCGTCTATCCGAAGCGTGAGCTGCTGGCGATCTTTCGGAGCGATCCGGCGATCGGCGAGCGATTCATGGCTTTGCTGGCTCACCAAATCCACGCGCTTCGCAGCCGGCTGGAGGAGCGCGACATCCGCTCGGCGCACAAGCGCGTCCTGCATCACGTAGCTCTCGCGGCCGGTACGGATGGGCGGACCATGCGCCTGGACGGGACCGTGATGGATCTCGCGGCCGAGCTCGGCCTCACCCACGAGGTCCTGTATCGGACGCTTGCCGACCTCGAACAAGCCGGCGCCATCGCGAGAACCGGATCGGCGATCGTCCTGCGAAAAAAGGACGAAGTATGATTCAAATCATATGCGTGCACGATCACCGGGGCTAGAGTTCGAGAAGTCTCCTCACTGACGGAGGTTTCAATGAAAGCAACCACGCGCAGCCTCGTGATCGCGGTAGCCATTGCAACTGGCGTCGCTTTGTCCCCCGGAATACGCGCCCAGCCCACCCATGCCGCGCCGGCGCAGAACGAGCAGGCCGGCGCCGCACCGGTGCAGGGGCACGAATCGTCGGGTCCACGCTCGAGCGAAATGGCGGGAATGATGCAGCAGCACGGACCGGAGATGATGGAGATGCACGGCAAGATGATGGAGATGCACGCCAAACATGCCGCACAGATGGCAGGCACCGCACCTGTCATGGCGGGCCAAGATGCCTTTGGTGCCCTCCAGGAGATCGTGCGTAAGCTCGAAGCCGACCCAAACACCGACTGGTCGAAGATCAACCTCGAGGCGCTGCGCCAACATCTCATCGACATGAACGAGGTGACGCTCAACGCCGATGCGGTGGCCAAGCCGATCGACGGCGGCCTTGAAATTGCCGTGACAGGCAGCGGCCGCGCGCGCGCCGCCATCCAGCGCATGGTCGCGGCGCACGCGCAAGAGATCAACGGCATCAACGGCTGGAGCGCGAAAGCCACGCCGCTGGCGGACGGCGTGCTGCTCAAGGTCACGTCGACTGATCCAAAGGAAGTGCAGCATATCCGCGGCCTTGGCTTCATCGGGATCGTGGTGAGCGGCTCGCACCACCAGCCTCACCATCTCGCGATTGCCAAGGGCGAGTTCCCGCACGTTCACTAGACAATGCTGACGCCTGCTTGGCGCGCCAAAGGGCGCGCCAAGCGTCACCCGCGCAGAGAGAATGCCCTGAATTGCACCGGGCTTGGCGTTGCCCGGTGCAGAAGTCGGTGAGCCGCTAAGAGTGCATCGGCATCGGCGCGATTTCCTTAGCGACGACGATTTCCCTGAGTTTTCCGCTGCGGCGATCGGTCAGAGGGACTTGCTTATCGAGGCCGGCATGCCAAGCGGGCCATCGCATCTTTGGTGGTTAGGCCGAGCTGCTCTGGAACGCTGCGATTCATTTCGGCTTGGTCGTCAGATGACGGTAGAAGACGCGCTTCGCGGCTTCGACGATGCACAGATAGGCGACAACCAGTGCCGCGAGAATCACCCAAAACTCAGCCGGCGGCGGCTGGAAGCCGAAATAGCGTCCCAATCCCGTGAAAGGAAGAATCAGTGCGGTGAGCACGACAGCAAGCGAGGTCGCTGCGAGCACCGCGTGGGGTCGGCTCGAAAGCGGGTTGCGGCGCGTGCGAATGACGAAAATCACCAGCACCTGGGTCGCCAGCGATTCAACAAACCAGCCTGTCTGGAACAGCACCTCGTTCGCTTTCAACACCGCGAGGAGCACGTAGAAAGTGAGGAAATCGAACAGCGAACTGACCGGTCCGATCACCCACATGAAGTTGCGGATGAAGCGCATGTCCCAGGCCTGCGGGCTGCGGATCTCCTCGGCGTCGACGTAGTCGAGCGGAATCGCTATTTCAGAGAGGTCGTATAGAACGTTGTTGAGCAGGATTTGCGTGGGCAGCATTGGCAGGAAGGGCAGGAAAACCGAGGCTGCCGCCATGCTGAACATGTTGCCGAAGTTGGAGCTGGTGCCCATCATGATGTACTTGCGAATGTTGGCGAAGGTGCGCCGGCCTTCGAGCACGCCATCGTGCAGCACGTGCAGGTCGCGCTTGAGCAGGATCAGGTCGGCTGCTTCCTTGGCCACGTCCACCGCCGTATTGACCGACAGGCTCACGTCCGCCGAGTGCAGTGCCGGCGCGTCGTTGATGCCGTCGCCGAGATAGCCGACGACTCGACCGCGCGCCTTGAGCGCGAGGATGATGCGATTCTTCTGGGCCGGGTTCACGCGGCAAAACAGATTGACTGCCTCCACGCGAGCCTGGAGCGCGTGATCGTTCAGCTGCGTGATCTCGCTTCCGGTCAGAACGCCCGTGACCGGCACACCCAGTTTCGTACAGATGTGGTGCGTCACAAGCTCGTCGTCGCCGGTGACGATCTTCACCGCCACGCCGCTCGCGACGAGCGCCGCGAGCGCTTTCACAGCGCTCGTCTTGGGTGGATCGAGAAATGCCGCGAAGCCGGCAAACACGAGTTCCGTCTCATCGCTTACGCCAGCGTGATCGTGTTCCTTGCCAACCGGCCTGAAGGCGATACCGAGTACGCGCAGGCCTTGCGTGCCCAGCGCTGTCAACTGCCGCTGAGCCGCGTCGCGCGCGGCGGCGTCCCAGTCGCACACGGTCCCCGCATCGTTTGCTTCGTAATGCGTCGATAATCTTAGAACGTCCTCTGGTGCGCCCTTGACGACCAGCATGCGCGTGGCACCATCGTCCACCAGCACCGAGACGCGCCGCCGCTCGAAATCGAATGGCGCCTCGTCGATCTTTTTCCAGCCGCTCACCTCGAGATGGTCATGCGCGAGGATCGCCTCGTCGAGCGGACTCTTGAGGCCTGTCTCGAAGAAGCTGTTCAAGTAGGCAAGCTCAAGAACGCGCGCGCTGTCATCGCCCCGGATGTCGACGTGCCGCTCGAGGCTGATCTTCGCCTCGGTAAGGGTGCCGGTTTTATCGGTGCACAAGACGTCCATCGAGCCGAGGTTCTGGATCGCCGCCAGCCGTTTCACGATGACGTGCTTGCCCGCCATGCGCAGCGCCCCCCGCGCCAAGGTGACGGAGACGACCATGGGCAGCAGTTCGGGTGTGAGGCCCACCGCCAGTGCGATGGCGAATAGGAACGATTCGAGCAGCGGCTTGTGTGTGACGGTGTTGACCATGAGCACGAACAGCACCATGAGCACCGTAATCCGCATGATCAGCATGCCGAAGTGGCGTGTGCCGAGCTCGAAGGCCGTGGGCGGCGGATCAAGACTCAGCGTGTGGGCAATTTCGCCGATGGATGTGGCGCTGCCGGTTCGGCAGACGAGCAGGCGGGCCGTCCCGCTGATGACCGACGTGCCCATGAATAGCGCGTTGGTCGCATCCTCGATGCCCGCCTGCCGGTCGGCCAGTTCTTCGGCGCGCTTTTCCACGGGAAACGATTCGCCGGTCAGCAACGCCTGGTTCACGAACAGATCGCGCGCTTCGATCAGTCTTCCATCCGCAGGTACGAGACTGCCGGAGGCGAGCAACACCACGTCGCCGGGCACGATCTGCGTTACCGGCGCGTCCTTGGCGACGCCGTCGCGCAGCACGGTGGCGTGAATCTGCACCGACTGGCGCAGCCGCTGCGCGGCCCGCCCGGCGCGGTATTCCTGAATGAAGTCGAGCGTGACGCTCATCAGCACCATCACAATGATGATGAGGAAACTCGCCACCTCGCCGGTGATCGCCGAGATAACGCTCGCCGCAAGCAGGATCAAGACCAGCGGGTTGCGGAAACGGCGAAGAAACTCCACCCAGAGGGCGCGCTCCGGCCAGTCGCGAAACTCGTTGAGACCATAACGTTGGAGGCGCGTGCGTGCCTCGGCATGGGTCAGGCCCGCGCCTCTCGTGCCCAGCTCTTCAAGCAGCCCCGGCAGCGGCTTTAGCCACCATGCGGAGCCGTACGGGCTTTGTTTGCCGCCGAGATCGATTGAATGGGAGGCTTGGGCACGCATCTTTGATTCCTCAAACGTGCGCTAGCCGCATCGTCGAATTGGGGCTTGCCTCCGACTACATTCTCCGCTTTCGACGGGGCAGCGCATAACGTCATCCCGTGGTCAGGACCGCGGCACCGCTCAAGGTTCCGGAGCGCAGCGCGTCCAGCGCCGCATTGGCGTCTTCCAGCGGACAGGAGCGCACCACCGTGCGCACCGGCACGCTGGGCGCGAGCTCCAGAAACGCCTCGCCGTCGGCACGCGTCAGATTGGCGACCGAAACGATGCGGCGCTCGCCCCACAAGAGCGAATACGCAAACGTGGGGATATCGCTCATGTGGATTCCCGCACAGACGACGGTCCCACCCTTGCCCACCGCTTGCAGTGCCCTCGGAATCAGGCTGCCGACCGGGGCGAAGATGATTGCCGCGTCGAGAAGGCACGGCGGTTGTTCTTCGCTAGATCCCGCCCAGACGACTCCGAGCGTCCTGGCGAACTGTTGCGCCGCGTCGTCGCCGTCGCGCGTGAACGCGTAGACCTCACGGCCTTGGTGGCGCGCGACTTGGGCGATGATGTGTGCCGCCGCGCCGAAGCCGTAGATCCCAACGCGGCGAGCGGTGCCGGTGAACTGCAACGCTCGATACCCGATGAGGCCCGCACACAACAGGGGAGCGGCTTCCACATCCGTATACTTCGCCGGAAGATGAAAGCAGAACCTCTCGTCGGCGATCATATAGTCGGCATAGCCTCCGTCCAAGGTGTAACCGGTAAAACGAGCGTTGTCGCACAGGTTCTCGCGGCCGGTTTGACAATACGCGCACTCGCCGCAGGTCCAGCCCAGCCAGGGCACTCCAACCCGGTCACCGATTGAGAACGCGGCAACTCCCGGACCGCGTATCACCACCGTGCCGACGACTTCGTGACCGGGAACAACATGCGGTTTAGGATTCGGCAACTCGCCGTCGACGACGTGAAGATCGGTGCGACATACGCCGCACGCCGCTACCCTGACCAGAACCTGATGATCGCCGGGAACCGGCACGTCGATCGCACGTAGCATCAGCGGGCGCTTCGCTGCATCGAGCTGCATCGCACGCATGGTCGGCGGCATATGTAGGTTCCTTTCCGGCTTCGAGGCGCTTGCGAGACGGGATCCGCGGCGGTCTGCTAGCTGCGCACCCATCGCGCATAAATCGCAGCGTACGCTCGCGCCGCGGCCGTCCAACTGAAGTCGCGCGCCATGCCATTTCGCTGCAGCGCGCGCCAGACCGCGGCATCGCCATAGGCGACGGCACAGCGCTCGATCGCGGCTTTGAGCGCCTTGGCGTTTGGCGCGAAGAACTTGAAGCCGGTCGCCGTGCCGGCAGCAAGCGTCTGCGGTGTGCAATCGACCACCGAATCGGCGAGACCGCCGGTCGCGTGGACGATCGGCGGCGTCCCGTAGCGCTGACTGTACATCTGGTTCAGGCCGCAGGGCTCGAACCGGGACGGCATGACGAAGGCGTCGGCACCCGCCTCGACGAGATGCGCGCGCGTTTCGTCGAAGCCGATGAAGCTCGCGAAGCGACCCGCGCGGGCGGCCGTCACGGCGCGAAGGCGCTGCTCGAGGGCCTTGTCCCCCGTGGCAACGATGACCATCTGGGCAGGCAGCGCAAGGACAGCATCCGCGACATCGAGCAGAAGATCGATTCCTTTCTGCGCGGTCAGGCGCGTTACAGTCCCCAGCAACGGAACGTCACGGAGCGGTTCGAGACCGAAGCGAACCTGCAATGCCGTCTTGTTGGCAGCCTTGCGCTCCAGCGTCGCCGCATCGTATCGCTCGGCGATCAAGGCATCGTTCGCGGGATCCCAGACCGTCGTGTCGATGCCGTTCTGGATGCCGGTGAGCCTATCGCGACGCGCCGAGAGAAGGCCGTGCAGCCCCATGCCCATCGCCTCGTGCTGGATCTCCTTGGCGTAGGTCGGACTCACCGTCGTGATGGCGTCCGCGTAAGAGAGCCCGGCCTTGAGGAACGAAACTCGACCGTGGTATTCGACCCCTTCGACCGCAAAGCTCGCCGCGGGCAACCCCAGATCGGTGACCCAATGCGGCGCGAAGACGCCCTGGAACGCGAGATTATGGATCGTGATGACACTGGGCGTTGCGCCGTCGTCGGCGAGCGCAGCGTAAGCCGGGGCAAGGCCGGTCTGCCAGTCGTTCGCGTGAAGGAGTTGAGGACACCACGCGACGGGGCCCTGCCGCGCAGCGAGCAGCGCCGCGGCGCGCGAGAGCAGGCCGAAGCGCAGCGGATTGTCTTCCCAGTCGGCGCCGCCTGCATCCTGGTACGGACCGCCGTCGCGGTCGTAGAGCGCAGGACAGTCGACGACCCACGCGGGAACGCCCTGCGGCAACTCCGCTTCGAGCAGCTGCGCCGCGGGAAGCCGCGCGATGGCGTCGATACGCCCCGCATTGCGCGCACCGGGAAGCGCTGCGAGCACGGCCGGATACCCAGGCAAGAGCACGCGCGCGTCGAGCCCGATCTGCCGCAGCGCCAGGGGAAGCGCGCCCGCGACGTCGCCGAGGCCGCCGGTCTTGACGAGCGGAGCGCATTCCGGCGTTGCGTAGAGGATGCGAAGCGGAGGCAAGGACAACATCGAACCGTTCGATCGCTGGCGCGTCGGGAGGGCACGAAAGCGTCCGTCGATCGACGTCAGCATCGGCCTGTTCCAATATAACAGATCACCAATCCGGCGCTGGGCCATGCTAGCCTGTGTGCGCGTCGTGCGCGCGTCGATGCGCTCCAGACACCGAGTCGGCCGGCGGGCAACGCGACACGATGATCGATCGTGTGCGGCGACGGCATTGGATGCATGGACATGACCATCGATCGGGAATCCACGCAAATCGGCTATGGTCCGGCCAAGCATGATCCGCAAGGCTTGCTCATGTCGCAGCTGGCGCGGGACGCGCTGGCGATCGTGCTGGCGGGGGGGCGTGGCAGCCGTCTCGGACCGCTGACCGAATGGCGGACTAAGCCGGCCGTGCCGTTCGGCGGCAAGTTTCGCATCATCGATTTCTCGCTCTCCAACTGTGTGAACTCGGGCGTGCGGCGCATCGGCATCTGCACGCAGTACAAGGCGCAGAGCCTGATCCGCCACGTGCAGCGCGGCTGGAGCTTTCTCGACGGTCGATTCCGCGAGTTCGTGGAGCTGCTGCCGGCTCAACAGCGCGTCACCGTGGACTGGTACCGAGGCACCGCGGATGCGGTCTATCAAAACCTCGATATCCTGCGCCGCCACGCGCCGGAGTACGTTCTGATCCTCGCGGGGGATCACATCTACAAGATGGACTACGCGCGGCTCCTCGCGGAGCACGTGGGCCGAGCGGCCGACGTCTCGATCGGCTGCGTCGAAGTGCCGATCGGCCTGGCGACGCAATACGGCGTGATGGCGCTTGATGACGAGGCTCGCGTCGCTGCCTTCGAGGAAAAGCCCGCGCAGCCCAAGCCGGCGCCGGGACGCCAGGACATCGCGCTGGCCAGCATGGGGATCTACGTCTTCAACGCGTCGTTCCTCTACGAGCAGCTGATCCGCGACGCCGACGATCCTGGATCGAGCCATGACTTCGGCAGGGACGTGGTTCCGCACGTGATCGCTCGCGGCTACAGAGTATTTGGGCATCGCTTCGCCGACTCGTGCGTCAACATGGTCGAAGGCCGGCCGTACTGGCGGGACGTGGGCACGATCGACGCGTACTGGGAGGCAAACCTGGATCTCACGCACGTCACGCCGGATCTGAATCTCTACGACGAGCACTGGCCCATCTGGAGCTATCAGGAGCAGCTTCCGCCGGCCAAGTTCGTGTTCGAGACTCCGGAGCGGCGCGGCGCAGCGTTCGACTCGCTCGTATCCGGCGGCTGTATCGTCAGCGGCTCATCCGTGCGGCGCTCGCTGTTGTTTTCCAACGTTCACGTGCATAGCTACTGCAGCATCGAGGACTCGGTGGTGCTGCCCGACGTCGAGGTGCATCGCGACGTCGTGCTCAAGAACTGCGTCGTCGACCGTTACTGCACGCTGCCGCCAGGGCTCCAAGTCGGAGTCGACGCAGCCGAGGACCGCAAACGTTTCTTCGTCACCGACCGCGGCGTGACCCTGATCACGCCCGAAATGCTCGGGCAGGACATGCATCATCTGCGATAGATCGGAACGTAGCCTGGTAGAGTCATGGAGCCGCACTGGAAACGGACTCCACAAAAGAATCCGGGCGGCCAACGAGCCATCCAAACATCGTACGGCTAAGCATGCCAGAGGCGCGACCCACGCTGGTGTATGACGGCGACTGCGGCATCTGCCGCTACTGGGTCGATTATTGGCAGGGGCTGACCGGCGAGCGCGTCATTTACCGCCCGTACCAGGAAGCCGCGGCGGATTTTCCGGCGATTCCATTCGACGCGTTTCGCCAGTCCATTCAGTTGATCGAGCCCGACGGCACGGTGTATTCAGGCGCGGCTGCAACCTACCGCGTCCTGCGGCATGCACCGGGGCGCGCCGCGTGGTGGTCGTTGTATACGCATGTTCCAGGCTTCGCGGTCGCGAGCGAGTGGTCCTACACATTTCTCGCTCGCCGTCGCGGCCTGCTCAACCGCATCAGCAAACTCCTCTGGGGCCCCGCGCTCGAGCCCGAGCGCTATGAGCTGGTGAGCTGGGTTTTCCTGCGGCTGCTCGGTGCAATCTATGTTGCAGCGTTTGCGTCGCTGGGCGTGCAGATGCTGGGATTGGTGGGCCACGCGGGAATTCTTCCGGTAGGCGACCACCTGCGCGCGGCGCATGATGCGCTCGGCGACACGGCCTATCGGGCCCTGCCTACGCTGTTCTGGATCGATTCAAGCGACGCATCGTTGCTCGCGGGATGCATCCTCGGCGCGCTGCTGGGATTGCTCGTTGTCCTGAACCGGTCGACACGGCCTGCGCTCATCGGCCTGTTCGTGCTCTACCTGTCCTGCTACTACGCCGGTCAGGACTTCACCGGATTCCAGTGGGACCTGCTTCTGCTCGAAGCCGGGTTTCTGGCGATATTTCTCACGAGCGGATCGCGCATCGTGATCTGGCTCTATCGCTGGTTTGTTTTTCGCTATCTGTTTCTGGCGGGCGCCGTCAAGCTGCTTTCCGGCGACCCCACATGGCGCGACTTCACCGCACTCGAGTATCACTTCTGGACTCAACCGCTGCCGACGCCTCTTGCGTGGTACGCCGTGGAGTTGCCGAACTGGCTCCTGGCCGGCGCAGCGGCCGCGACGCTGGCCGTGGAACTCGGAAGCGTCTTTTTCATCTTCCTGCCGCGGCGACCGCGCGCCGTCGCCGCGTGCTGCATCGCGATTTTCCAGACGCTGATCGTGCTCACGGGCAACTACAATTTTTTCAACCTGCTGAGCATCGCGATGTGCATCTTCCTTCTGGATGACGCGGCCGTGCGCAGGTTTTTCCCTCGGCGCCTGGCAGCGCGCGTGCGGAACCGTGCCCCGCAGCCAAGACGCACCGCAACCATGATTGCGACGGCGCTTGCTCTGGTCGTCGTGCCGGTGGGGCTGAACCGGATCTCGCAATTGCTGACTGGAACCCGCCTGCCTGTGGCTGGAGCGATGCAGCAGCTGGTCTCGCCGCTGATGATTGTCAACCCCTATGGATTGTTCGCCGTCATGACCACGAGCAGGCCCGAGATCGTGATCGAAGGCTCGGCCGACGGGCAGGTGTGGCGCGAGTACGTGTTTCGCTTCAAACCCGGGCCGGTCACCCGCCGTGCGCGGTGGAGCATCCCGCACCAGCCGCGACTCGATTGGCAAATGTGGTTCGCCGCGCTCGGCGACCCTGCTGGCAATCCCTGGTTCGAAAACCTGATGCGGCGTCTGCTCGAGAGAAGTCCTCCCGTGCTGGCGTTGCTCGAGGTCGACCCGTTTCCCGATCGTCCGCCGAAATACGTCCGCGCGCTGCTCTACGATTATCGCTTTGCCGATTCGAGCATACGCACCGCGACCGGCCAGTGGTGGCTACGACGGCTGGTCGGAGTTTACTTTCCAACGGTCAGCCTGCCCGACATCAAGGGTTAGGCCCGGACGGTCCGCCTGGAGCGCGGAGCCGTATTCCGGCGCGTTCGATCCTGGTATTTTCTGCAGTTGGCGTCGGTGTGACCCGCGGCTGCGAAGTGCGGCATCGACGCTCCATGCACCGCCACCTGCTGCCGACAGATACAGAAACAGAAAACAGTACAGTACCGCGAGCTCGCCGCCGTTGAGGATAGGCAACGGATCGCGCGCTGCATGGGCCATGAAATACGCGAAGGCCATTTCACCCGACAACACGAACGCGACCGGGCGGGTAAACAATCCAATCAGGAGGAGCAGTCCGCCGCCGATCTCCAGAACCCCTGCTAAACCGATCAGCGACATGAGCTGCACGTTGTCGAAGGACGCGACGTGCGGCACATGAAACAGTTTCGCCATGCCGTGTTGCATGAATAGCGCCGCAACGACGATCCGCAACACGCTCAACAAGCGCGGAGCCCAGACCGAAAATAAACTCTCTAAACTCTCCTCTTGAGCTCGCGACGTTGTCAAGGTTTTGAGGAATGCTTCCGCTTCTTTTTGGTGCCGGTCATATGGGTCGGCTCGGACTTTGGTCAGATTCGAAATGTACGGCATAGCCTACCCTCCATGTGCAGAATCCACTGCAAGCATCCGCTGACTCTCTGACGAATATGAACAATGCCCGCGGATAAAAGTTCCGGCGCAATGGCGGGTCCGGCCCGTTGTTTATGACGATTCGTTAATTGCTTATTTCCGAGCGAGAGAGAGCGGTTCGGCGCGGCCGCGTTCGAACCGCTACACGTACGTACCCGGCTGGGGCTGGCCGGCGCCGGATCGCACGCGCTCACGGGCGCCGGCTGAAAAAGCTCATCTCCCACTCGCCCGCCGCTTCATCGTGGCGCAAGATATAGACGCTGCCATCGTAGGCCCGTACTTTGAAGTAGCGCTGACCGGGAGAGAGCCAGCGGTCGATGATATCCATCTCCTCGACCCGTCGATCTCCAATGCAAAAAGAGCGTGGTTCCTCTTCGCCGCGATGGCCGGCGTAGCATTGCACGTGAATCTTCATTCGCCCTGCTTTCCTCCGTCATCGAGACAACTGTTTTCCACCCGCATGCGCATTGGACATTGGACATGACGAGCGGCTTCAACCATGTCATCGGCTTCGATGATGCGCCGTTCGACCGCGAGCATCGCGGCGACGTGCTGGTCGTGGGCGCAGTCTATGCAGGACTGCGCCTGGACGGGGTGCTGAGCGCAAGAGTGCGGCGCGATGGCGTCAACGCGACTGCGGTGTTGATCCGCGTGCTGCGCGCTTCGCGATTCCTGGCTCAGGCGCATCTCGTGCTTCTGCAGGGAATCGCTTTCGCCGGCTTCAACGTCGTCGACCTCGAGGCGCTTCATCAAGCGGTGCAGCTTCCCGTCATGGCCGTCGTGCGCCGCCGACCCAATCTGTCCCGCATCAAGTCGGCGCTGCTGGAACACGTTGCCGGCGGTTCACGCAAATGGCGACTCATCGAGAAGGCCGGGCCCATGGAATCCACCGCGGGATTGTTCGTGCAGCGCGCGGGGATCGCTATCGATGATGCGCGGTGGGTGTTGAAGCGCCTCGCCGTCCACAGCAGCATGCCCGAGCCCCTGCGCACGGCCCACCTCATCGCCGGCGGCGTTACCCTCGGTGAAAGCCGGCATCGGGTCTGAGCAGCATTAGCGGTCCTGTACCCGTCCCTCGCCGATGGCGCGCCTATAATCGGCCGATGGCAAACGAAACATCGCGGCACTAGAGTATTACGATGGAGTGGCTCATTTTCGCTGCGGCTATCGCGCTCGGCGTGTTCGCCACGGCGTGGTTCACGCAGGAGCACCTTATCTTCTTTCCGCAACCCGTCATCTCTACCTCGCACCTGCCGATGCGCGCTGAGGCGCTCGAGGTCGTCGCCGCCGATGGCAAGCGCCTCCATGGCTGGATCGTCAAAGGAACGTCGGTGCCGGCGCCCGCCGTGATCTACTTCGGGGGCAACGCGGAGGAAGTCTCCTGGACCCTGGCGGAATCACGTTGGCCGCGCGAGTGGACGATCGCTGGCGTGAATTATCGCGGCTACGGAGCAAGCGAGGGCGTGCCCGGCGAGCCCGAGCTCACCGCCGACGCACTGGCGATCTATGATGCAGTCACGCTGCGGCCGGACATCGACCCGCGTCGCATTGTCGTATTCGGACGAAGCCTCGGCACGGCTGTCGCCGCGCATCTTGCCGCGGCCCGCCCCGTCGCCGGCGCCGTGCTTGTGTCGCCTTACGACAGCCTTACGGCGATCGGCAGGGAGCACTATCCATGGCTGCCGGTCTCGCTGCTGCTGCGCCACCACTTCAACGCGCTCGCCGACGCCAGCCGGAATGGAATGCCGCTGCTCGCGGTCGTCGGTGAGCGCGACTCCATCATTCCGCCGGAACGGTCGCGCGCGCTCTTCGACGCATGGGCAGGGCCGAAGACGTGGCTGGTAGTGCCGGGAGCGGAACACAACACGCTTGGCGCATCGGCCGTATTCTGGGACGGGATAGCGTATTTTCTCGCCGAACGCTAAGGAAATTCGGGGCCCGGCCTTCGCTGCGCTTCCACTCGGCAGCAAATCAACCTCGGCCATCAATTCCGGTGGTGGCTTACACGCGCGTAGCGCGTTGCCTCGATTCGTTGCGCTGAGCGCAAGATGACCGAATCGAGCCAAGAGCTCTTCGAGTATCACCAGCGCAGCAAGCACCGGGTCAACCATTACGCCCCCGCCCCGAGAGGACTCGACTGGGCAAACCAGCCGGACCCCTTCCGCGAGTTTCACGGCGCGGCGAAGCTCAAGCTGCCGCTGGCCGCGGAGTCGCTGGCAACACGCTACAACGAGTTGCGCCAGGGAGGGCTGCCTCCGGCGCATCGATTCGATCTCGATCATCTTGCCGTTTTGTTCGAGCTCTCACTCGGCCTATCAGCGTGGAAATCCCACGGCGCGCAGCGGTGGGCACTGCGCTGCAATCCATCCAGCGGCAACCTGCATCCGACCGAGGGCTATCTGCTGTGCCCGCGCCTGTCCGACCTCCCCGGCGGCGTCTATCACTACCTGAGCCGGGATCATGTGCTCGAACAACGCGCAGCAGTCGATGATCCGAATTGGACTGCAGCGTTTTCCGGCAAGGGAATTCTGATCGGCATCAGCTCGATTCACTGGCGCGAAGCATGGAAATACGGCATGCGTGCATGGCGATACTGCCAGCACGATTGCGGGCACGCCATCGCCGCGGTGAGCTACGCCGCGGCCGCCCTCGGCTGGCAGACGCGATTGGTCCTTTCCGTCGCGGACGATGCCGTGGCGACCCTGCTGGGACTCGAGCGTAGCGCGGATTTCGAGTCTGCCGAAAGAGAAGCACCGGACGCCCTGCTGTGGATCGGCAATCCCGATGTGCGTCCCGATCTCGCGAGACTGCTCGACGCTCGGGGCAAGGCGAGGTGGTACGGGCGCGCCAACCGGCTGAGCCAGGAGCACGTGCGATGGCCGGACATCGATTCAATCCATCGCATCACGCACAAGCCTCTCACGCAGGAGCCCGCCGCACCGGCACCTCTTGCGCTTCCGCCCCCTGGCACTCCCGCTCTCGATCTAAGCTTTGCCGAGATAGCGCGACAACGCCGCAGTGCCGTGGATTTCGACGGTGTGACGCGTATCACGGCCGCGGCTTTGTTCGCGATGCTGGAATGTCTCATGCCGCGCCGCGATGCGCCTCCCTGGAATGCGTTGCCGCGTCCTGTGCTCGTGCATCCTGCGTTGATGGTGCACCGCGTCGACGGCCTTGAGTCAGGTCTGTATATGTTCCTTCGAGACCCGGCCGACCTTCCCGACCTCAGGCAATCGATGCGCCCCGAATGGTTGTGGCAGAAGACCGGACTTGACCGTCTGCCACTGTATCTATTGCTGCCTTACGATTTGCGCGACGCAGCCAAGTTGATATGCTGCCACCAGAATATCGGCGCAGACTCTTGCTTCGCGCTGGGGATGCTTGCGAAGTTCGAAGCCGCATGGCATGAGCCATGGCGCTACCGCCATCTCTTCTGGGAGTGCGGCATGCTCGGGCAGGTCCTCTATCTCGAAGCCGAGGCCGCCGGCGTGCGCTCCACCGGCATCGGCTGTTTCTTCGATGACGAAATGCACGCGCTGCTTGGAATCAACGGCTATTCCTGGCAAAGCCTGTATCACTTCACCTTGGGTGGCGCGATCGACGATGCCCGGCTCTCCACACTGCCGCCGTATGAGTTTCAGCCTTGAAGCGGGGCGCTGCGAAGACGATGGCGTGTCCCGTTGTTTACAACTGGGTGGCGTTCACCGCTCACCCCACAAGGGCTGCGCCATGGTTTGGGCAAACGCCGCGAACATGACATTGAAGCTGATGCTGATTCTCATGAGCTCGCTCTGATTGGCATCCACCGAATGCGGCAACCAGGCGGGGAAAACGATTAGCGTTCCCGCGCTGACCGGGATCACCACCTGATCGGTGTTGTAGGCAGTCAGCTCGGTGACAGCCGGCCGGATGATCGCCGTCTGCGCTCTCGGATCATGGAAATTGATCGTATCAGCCCCGTCCTGCACCTGGACGTAATAGACGCCGCTGAGAAAATTGTTCGGATGGGCGTGCATCTTGTGTGCCGCGCCCGGCGCATTGACATTGGCCCAGCAGCCGGTAATCGACACCTGCCGGTGGCCGACGCGTAAGAAGGCAAGCGCATTATCCACCGCCACCTCGATGCAAGACACCAGGCCGCGAAGTTCTTCGTGTTTGTGCAGTCCGTGACCCGACTGCCACGCTTCGCCGCGAGCGAGCCGTGGCAGGTCGCCCCGCATCTCGCCCAGCAGGTCGAGGATCGCTGCGTTGATCGGCCGATGTACCTCCGGCCGCAGCAGGCATTTCCACAAGAAGCTGGGGAATAGCCGCACGACCTCCGGCGCTTCGATCCAGAATTCGTTTTCGGCGGCCATGATGGATTCTCGCAGCCGGGCGCGGGCGTGCGATGTCCGCGCGACGCTACAGTATAAATCCTGCTGCCCGAGGCGGACGCGACTCGGGACAGAGCCCAAGCGTCTGTGTGCTCTCGTTCCTGGCACTACTTCGCGCGTGGATTAAGGCGAATTCTCCAGCGGTTTCGCGAAGCTCAGTTCGTGGCCATCAGGGTCGAGTAGATGAAAGTATCGCTCGCCCCATTCGGCATCACGCGGAACTGCTTCGGGATGCAAGCCCTGAGCGATGGCTCGCGCATATACGGCGTCCACGTCCGAGACGTAAAAAATGATGCGTCCCCACCACGACCATTGCCGGGATCGTGCTTGCGCAAGCAGGTTCAGGTGACATCGACCGGCATGAAAGCTCGTGAATGAGGCGTCCTCACCGCCGTCATGAAGGGCGAATCCGAGCGCGCGGTAGAATCGCACAGCTCGTGACATGTCGTGAGTCGCGAGGGTAACAGCGCTGATCGACATGACGGTCGGTGCGGCCTCGTCGGGTGGCAACGGCCCTGCTTGTTCGTATTCCATTCTGATTTTCCCATTCGGGTTGAATATGACATGCTCTGACCTCGCCTCGGCACGGATGCATTCCACCGATCCGGACCGCATGGATACCTCAATGACTCTATCGACTTGCCGAAGATCATGCCTGATGCGTCCACCGTTCTCATCGTCGTCGACGTGCAGAACTCATTCTTGCCGGGTGGCAGCCTCGCCGTTCCAAGAGGCGACGAGGTCGTGCCCGTCATCAACGAGCTGGCCCGGCGCTTCGCCAACGTCGTGCTCACCCAGGATTGGCATCCCGCGGGCCATCGCTCGTTCGCGTCCTCGCATCCGTCCAAGAAACCCTTCGACACGATCACGCTCGAATATGGCGAGCAGATCCTGTGGCCCGATCATTGCGTGCAGGGCAGCGAGGGTGCGCGTCTGAGCCGGGATCTCGAAGTCGCGCACGCCCAGCTGGTGCTGCGCAAGGGTTATCACCCCCACGTCGACAGCTACTCGGCATTCCTCGAAGCGGACGGAACAACCGCGACCGGTCTTCGCGGCTATCTCCATGAGCGCGGCATCGACGACGTCTACGTATGTGGGCTTGCGACGGACTTCTGTGTCGCATGGACCGCGCTCGACGCGCGCAAGCTGGGGTTCGCGGCGGCAGTTATCGAAGATGCGTGTCGCGCCATCGACACGCAGGGCTCGCTTGCGGCCGCGTGGGAAAAGATGGAGCGGGCCGGGATCAAGCGCACCCAGTCCGCCGACGTCGCGTAAAGCCCCGGTTGCCGCTACTTAGTTTTCTGATAGGTGCCGATCAACACCGCTTGCGCGAGGACGTGTCCCTGCATCGCCTTCTCCAGCGCGGCCTTATCCGCGCGCTTGAGCTCGGGCAGGAGCGAGTCGAGCGCATAGAGCTTGTGGAAGTAGCGGTGTCGACCGATCGGCGGACACGGCCCGCCATACCCGGTGCGGCCCCAATCGTTGACCCCCTCACGCGTGCCGGCCGGCAGCGCCGTCGACTTGACCGCTTCGGGCAAGCCGCCTGCCGCCGAGGGGATGTTGTAGAGCGCCCAGTGCACCCACGTCATCTTCGGCGCGGCGGGATCCGGGGCGTCCGGGTCGTCGACGATGAGCGCCAGGCTCTTTGTTCCGCCCGGCGCGCCGCTCCACGCGAGCGGAGGCGAGATATCCTTTCCTTCGCAGGTGTAAAGCGACGGGATCGCTGCGTTGGGGGCGAATGCGGTTGAAGTGATCGTCAGGCTCATCGTTTTTTCCTCCGCGAAGATGACAGATATCCCAGCGAACCCTAGCGCAGCAACCGCGTTCGCCGTCAACGCAATCCAACGTTGCTTCGCTGTGCGTCTCATTCGTTCTGGAAGCGGGTGGCTGCAATCATATGGGGCGGTGAGAGTCGCCCCCCGGGAAAGAGGCCCGTCAATCGCGGCCGGGCGGCGGCTTCCGTGAAAACGGCAGGAACAATGCAAGCGACTTCAGAAAAAGCGCTGTCTGGCCAAGAAAGTAATGCTGCGCATCACTCACCACTTGTTGGTACAGGGGTTGGCCGAGATCACCCTCGAAGGCCTCGGACGTGAGCTTGCCGTCCTCGAAGCGCGTGCTCCTGGCCTTCACATGGGCTTTGTCGCCTCGCGCCGAGATCTCCGTGTACGAATAACGAAAGCTGAAAAACGGATTGGCCGCTGGGACGGCCTCAAGGACTTCGGTCGCCTCGCAGTCGGCGTCGCGCATGGCGCACTTGTCGAGTTTCACAGGGTGTTTGCTCATGCAATAACTCCGACGATAAGTTCGGCTCCGCCAAGAGAATCCAATATAAACCCTCATCGAGCCTCTTGACGCGGTCTGCGGCGTTGATTTTACACCGCCCCGCCAAGCGACCGCTGCGGTCAGAACAGGATCACGCCAACGGCCGCCGCGATATCGACCATGGCGCAAGCTGCTACTCTAGTCGTCAGGAGGCGCCGCGGCTTTCCATTCGGGAAGGACGGGCTTCGTCGAAACGGGCCGCTACCATCATGCCTAGCGAAGCAGAAACTGACACGCGATTCAATGGACGGACCGTCATCGTCACGGGAGCAGCCGGCCATCTAGGCCGGGCGGTCGCGAAGGCGTTTGCCGCACTCGATGCAAACCTCGTTTTGCTCGATAGGATCCACGAGCGCCTGACAAGCGCATTTGGGAAGGAAACCGACCGGAGACTCTTGCTTGCCACTGACCTCTTGAGCGCTGAAGAAACGCAACATTCCGTTGCCAAGGCCGTCAAGCGGTATGGCTGCATCGACGTCTTGTGCAACATTACCGGCGGCTTTCGCACAGGCCAGTCGGTGCACGAAACGACCGACGAAACCTTGGACTTCCTGTTCGGCGTCAACGTGCGCACGCTGTTTCACGCCGTTCATGCGGTGGTTCCATACATGCTTGCGCGCAAGTATGGGAAGATCGTCAACGTGGCGGCCTATGCGGCGGAAAAGGGCGTGGCCGGGATGGGCGCGTACTCCGCCTCGAAGAGCGCCGTAATCCGCGTGACCGAAGCCATGGCTGCGGAATTGCGCGAGCAGCGCATCAACGTCAACTGCGTGCTGCCGACGATCATCGACACGCCGGTCAATCGTGCGGCGATGCCGGATGCCGATCCCGCACGCTGGGTTGCGCCCCAAGATCTGGCGAACGTGATCGTATTTCTTGCCTCCGACCACGCGCAGGCAATCCATGGCGCGGCGATACCGGTGGCGGGCTTAAGCGGCTAGGCGCCACACGGACGACATGGCCGAAGCGCGATTCGGTGCAATGACGAAGGATCGCCAATGACAAGGCTTGATGTGCGCAAGCGCTTGGATGCGTTTCATGCCGATCGGGGAGCGCGCGCCATTGCATATTTGGCGGCGGCCCGTTATCGTCTCCCGCGGGGTCTGTCGTCCGGGGCCGTCAGAGATCCCTCACAAGCAGAACCAGGAGGAGACGCAACATGAAACGCTATTGCCGAAGAACCCTATTGGGTGTGCTGATCGCCGCGGTGACAGCCGCTTGGATCAGCGGCGCCGTCGCGCAGACACGCACGTTCAGCTTCGCCTACGACCAGCCGACCACGACCGCCTACGGTATTGCCGCCAACATCTTCGATGCGAAGCTCAAGGAGTTGAGTGGCGGCAAGATGAGCATCAACCAGTTCCCCGGCGCGCAGCTCGGCCAGGAACCGCAGATGCTGCAGAAGATGCGCGCCGGCGACATCGACTTCGTCATCACCTCGACCGCAAATGCCTCGACGTTAGCGCCGCAGGCCGGCGTGTTCTCGCTGCATTTCATTTTTCGCGATCAGCAGCATCTGGCCAAGGCGCTCGCCGACCCGGCCATCGCAGCGGAATTCCGCGCCATGATCAAGGACCAGGTGCAGGGCGCGCAGGTGCTGGGCCTCCTCACCATGGGCATGCGCAACATGTACAGCAAGAAGGAAGTGAAAAACATCGACGACATCAAGGGCCAGAAGGTGCGCGTGCAGGCGACCAAGACCGAGGACACGCTCTTTCCAGCCTACGGGGCGCAGACCGTGCACATGCCGTTCGGCGAGGTCTACACGTCGCTGCAGACCGGCGTGGTCAATGTCGCCGAGAACGGCGTCAACGTGTACCTCGCCAACAAGCACTACGAGGTGGCTCCGGTCCTGTCGATGACCGAGCACGAGGCGAACAACAACTGCATCTGGGTCAGCGAAAAAACCTGGAACAGCCTGACGCCCGAACAGCAGAAATGGGTGCAGGCGGCTGCCGACGAGGTGAGCAAGAAGGAGCCCGCGTTGGCGCTGCAGTTGGAGAAGGATTCGGCCGACAAGCTGAAGACGATCGGCGTCAAGGTCGTAGAGAACGTCGACAAGACCGGCTTCATCAAGGCAGCACAGCCGATCCAGGACCAGCTCGCCACGGAGCTCGGCCCGCACGCGGTGAAGCTCCTGAAGCTGGTCCGCGAGGTGAAGTAGCTCGGCCAGTCCCGTCGGTCGGAGGCGTGCGAGCGCCTCCGACTCCGCATTGCTTGGTATCCACACGGACGACCGAGGGCTTTAGATGGCCGACTTTCGGGCTTTGATCCTGCAGCGTCACCGGCAGCTCAAATGGAAGGCGTTCGACTGGCTTGAAGCGCTGCTCATGATCCTGTGCGGTGTGTGTATCTCCATGTTCACGCTGGCGGTATTCTGCGACGTCGTCACGCGCACGCTTGGCGCACCCTGGCTCTGGCTGCAGCAGGTCACGACGGCGTTCTTCGCCTGGGGAGTGTTCATCGGCATGGCCGCGGCGACGCGCCGCAACGACCATTTCTATCTGACCGAAATCACCAAGCGGATGACCGGCGCGCCGCGCAGTGCGATCGAGATCGCCAACCGCGTGATCGTGCTGATCGTCGCGCTGCTGATCGTCTGGTTCGGTTGGAAGAACGCGCTGCTCGACCTCGGCAGCTATCGCATGCCGTCACTGATTCCGCTCACCGTGTACACCGCGATCGTACCCGTAGCGGGCGTGCTGATCGCGCTCTTCACCATCGAGCAGCTCATCAACGGCTGGAAGAACGGCTTCGAGGGACCCGAGGACCGGGACTTTCTGGTGGAGATGGCGGAATGAGCGCCGCAGGGCCGCCCCAAGGCGCGAATTGCGCCCCCGTGGGGGGCAGCGCAGCGGCCGCTTTGGCCAACCCGGCCGCAAGCGCGGGGGTCCAATGAGCAGCGGCGCCCTCCTTGTACTGATGGGCATCCTGTTCCTGACGTTTGGATACATGGGGGTGCCGGTGTCCTTCGCGCTGATCGCGGGCGTGCTGGTCGCGACGTCCTTCACGCAGATCAGCATGCAGTCGATGATCGGCCAGCTCTTCCACGGCATCGATTCGGAGGCGCTGCTCGCCGTTCCGTTCTTCCTGCTGGTCGGCGAGCTGATGGCGTCCTCCGACGTGGTCCACCGCATGATCCGTCTGTCACAGACGCTCGTCGGACACCTGCGCGGCGGGCTCGCCCAAGTAGTGACGCTGTTCAGCATGTTCTTTGCCGGTATCTCGGGTTCGTCGGTGGCCGATGTCGCCGTGTTGAGCCGCACCGTCGCGCCGGAGATGGACAAGGAAGGTTACGACCGCGCTTTCACCGCCGCGCTCATCGCCTCGGCGTCGACGATGGCGAACTTGATTCCCCCGAGCATCATGGCCGTGGTCTACGGCGCCACCGGCAACGTATCGATCGGCGGACTGTTCCTGGCGGGCGTCGTCCCCGGTGTGCTGATCGGCCTCGGCTTGATGGTGTACAGCTATTTCTGGGGGCCTGTCGGCGTGAAGAAAAAGCGTGCCTCGTTCACCGAAGTGGCGGTCGCGGCGCGAGGCTCCGCCTTGCCGCTGGTGATCCCGGTGATCATCATGGGCGGCATCCTGACCGGCTGGTTCACGCCGACCGAGGCGGGCATGATCGCCGCTGTCTACATTCTCGTCGTGCTGATCCCGGTCCTGCGCCCGCGTCACGTCTTCGAACTGCCGCGCGACTTCATGTACGCCGGCCTGCTCTATTCGCTGCCGCTTGCCGCGGTCGCAGGCGCCTCGGCCTTCGGTTGGATGGTCGCGTACCTGCGCGGCCCCGACATCGTTGCCGATTACATCACCGCATTCGCCGGCACCGACGGCGCGATGATCATGTTCCTGCTGGTAGTGCTGTTCGTGATCGTGGGCGACTTCATCGACGCCGTCCCGGCGATCATCATCTTCATGCCGATCATCATCAAGCTGACCCAAGTCGGCAACATTAACCCGCTGCACATGGGCGTGGTGATCATCACGACGCTGGTGTTCGGCCTGATCACCCCGCCGTACGGTCTGTCGCTGCTGGTGGCGTCGAAATACGTCGGTGTCGGCTTCGGCCGGGCGCTGGTGCGCTCCTTGCCGCTCTACATCGTGTTCCTGCTGACCATCGCCTTCACCGTGCTCTTTCCCAAGGTGGTGCTGTGGCTGCCGAAACAGCTGCTCCCCGAGTCAGTCGGCTGCTTCAAGAGTCCGAGCGGCATCGGGTATATTTGTCCTCCCTAGCGCAGCGCCATCTCCAAAACTGGCACGACCATCATGAATTCCACTGCTGATCTTCGCTGGCCATTCGCGGTGCGTCCGCTAACACCGAAGCTGGGCGCCGAGATTTCACGTGTGGCACTGGCGGACGACATCGCGGATGAAGTGTTTGACGCGATATATCGGGCGTATCTCCGTTATCAGGTGCTCCTGTTTCCGCCGCAGGACGTGCCGCCTGGCCGCCAGGTCGCGTTCGCCCGCCACTTCGGCGAAGTGCAGATTCATGTGATGAACCAATATCACGCCGACGGCTACCCGGAGCTGTACCGGCTCTCAAACCTCGACGAGAACGGCAAGCCGAACGGCAGGCATCCCGACAAAGGAACGCTCGCATGGCATACCGACGGGTCGTGGCAGCGAGTTACCGGCCACGCGACCATCATCTACGGCGAAGTCATGCCCGAGAGCGGAGGAGAGACGCATTTTTGCGACATGTACGGCGCGTATGAACGCCTCGATGCCGCGTGGAAAGCGCGCATCGCCAACTTGCGTGCCGTGCACAACCTGGATTTTTCCCGCACGCGACGTCACGGCGAAGATCCGATG
>WNGK01001453.1_pt1 | contig 25679 bp, 21 predicted proteins | sample 5400601 | NCBI WGS metagenome assembly WNGK01 (sample SAMN13153376, study PRJNA577476) | soil metagenome | isolation source: 60 cm soil or saprolite under Garry oak tree replicate 1 | place: USA:California | collected 2016-06-15
CGGGCGTGGTGGAATCTCACCACGAATGACATAATGCTTGCTGGGGGCCCATCGCGATTGAGTTGCGCTATCTGTGAAATTCGCAAGGAAAAACGCTTTTGCCCGGCGGTACACGGGCGCATCTGCCCGCAGTGCTGCGGCGAGCAGCGGGAAGTGACTCTGGATTGCCCGAGCGATTGCACCTATCTCTTGCAGGCACGCGAGCACGAGAAGCCGCGCCCGGCAGACCAAATCGATCCGGGGGGATTGTTTCTGCAGGTCGAGGTCTCCGATCAATTTATGTATGAGAAGGAACATCTGCTCATGGGGCTGACTTACGCCCTGGCCAAAGCGGCGCAGGCCGATCGCAGCCTGCACGATCAGGATCTGATTGCCGCTCTGTCGGTTTTAACCACAAGTTACGAGCGGCGCGTGAACTCCGGCCTGCACTACGAGCAGCCGTTGACCGGCGGCTCGCAGCGCAGGGTTGCGGCCGAGATTGAGACGATGGTGAAGGAGTACCGCGAGGCCGAGCAGAAGGACGCCGGCTATCCGAGCCTGCGGGATTCCGACGTGCTGAAGGCGCTGGTCTTCCTGCTGCGGCTGGCGCACGGGCGGACGTCGGGGCGTCCGAAATCGCGGGCGTTTGTGGAATTTCTGTTTGCCCAGTTTTCCGAGAAGGAATCGGCGGTGGTCGCGCCGGCAGAGGCTGGGAGCCGGATCATTCTTCCCTAAGACCGTCTGCCACGGATTTCACGGATCTGAAGTCGTCTGTTTGATCCGTGAACATCCGTGTGATCCGTGGCTAGCTGCTTTGATATTTCCGCACCGCTTGTCCGGTTGGTAAAGCTTCGAGCAGTTCCCGAATTGTTTTCTTCAGCAGGGGATGCCGGACTGCAGGTGCGATTTTCGCCAGAGGTTCGAGCACGAAACGGCGCTCGTGCATGGCGGGATGCGGAACGGTCAATGCAGGCAAGTCGAGGACTGCGTTCCCGACGAGCAGAATGTCGATGTCGATGGTGCGCGGACCTTTTTTCTGGACGCGTTGGCGGCCCATCTGCTGCTCGATACGAAGGATCGCGGCCATCAGTTGTTCGGGAGTTTCCGCCGTTTCGAGAGCTACGGCGCAGTTCAAGAACCATGCCTGCTCGGTGAACTCGACCGGTTCGGTCTCATAGAGCGAAGACACCGATACGACACGACCTTCAAGTTCCAGCAACGCGATGGCACCACGCAGGTGGGCGGCGCGATCTCCGACGTTCGATCCCAGCGAGAGATAGACCAGAGTGGGCATGGGGCGTCCTGTTCAGTTTTACTCTACGAGTTTCCTCAGCACAATCCTGGGCAAATTTCTGAGGGGCTCACAACCATCGGCCACCGGGAAGGATTGATGTCAACCGCGACGAAGGTCCCATGACCTTGGTCACTATCCCGCACCTCGACCGCACCCTAGAATTGCGGTATGACGTTGGACTCGCTGATCCTGAGCACGGATCCGGAGTTGGTACGTGTGATCCGGCCTACGCTCGAGAAACTGTCGATTGATGTGGAAATCTGCCATGAAGCGCGGGCAGGCGCCGACATCTTGATTTCCGACAAGTTCGATGCGGTGATCGTGGATTGTGACGATCTGAACGGCGGACTGGCGATCCTGCAGGGTCTGCGGAACACACCCAGCAACAAGAATTCCGTCGCCTTTGCCATTCTCAACGGCAAGAGGACGACCACGCAGGAAGCCTTCGGCATGGGCGCCAACTTCGTTCTACAAAAGCCGATCAGCCCGTTGAATGCGTCCCGCTGCTTTCATGCGGCGCTGAATTTCATGATCAAGGAACGCCGCCGGTATTTCCGCCAGCCGGTAAAGATGCAGGTCAAAGTCGTCTACGAAGGAAAAACGCTGACTGCGACCAGCACCAACATCAGCGAAGGCGGCATTGCTCTGATGTTGCGGGAGGCCCCACCAAAAGGCGCGGCGCCTCATCTGAAATTCTCTCTGCCGAATACCAACATCCACATGGAAGTTGAAGCGGAGGTAGCCTGGGTCGACGTCAAGGGGCTCGCCGGGTTCCGATTTCACAATGTTCCCGAGAGTTCCCAGGCAGAACTCGAACAGTGGCTCGACGATCAAATCGAACAGGAATTTCCGGGAACCAAAGAACGACTGGCGGCCGCGGAATCCGAGACCTCGCACTAAGCGCATTTCCCTCCCGTCGTACTCCTGAATCTCATTCAAACTCTCTCAAGCTTGGCCCAAGGGGTATCTCTCTTTAGACTTGCGCGCGGCTGTGCCCGTGGCAATCTGGAAGATCACGGGGAGAAGAATCTTGACTAACGACTTTCGCATTGCCAAGGTGCAAAGAACGCTGCGCTGGTTTGAAGAAGATATTCCTTTCCTCAATATGCGAGTGAAGGAGTTGTCGAAAGAGCGGCAGGAGTCCGCGCGGCAGTTCGCGGCCGCGGTGATTGATCAAACGCGGGAGGAGTTGGAAAGGCTTCTGCAACAGCAGCCGCACGACATGCATGATCCGAGCGAAGCGCCGTGCGAGCCGGCGGATTAGCGCGTTTCCGCAAGGCCGCGAAAAAGCAGGTTCCTCCAGTCCGCCGTCGCCGACACTCCGGCTCCGGTCGGAATGACAGATCGATTTTCAAGTTAGGGAATTCTAACTCAGGAAATTCCGACTAAGAACTCTACAGTGAGGATCCTGCGGCGGCTTCAGCGTCGTGCTCGAGCGTGCTGGCTCCGTCTTCGCCAGAAAAAGTTACTTCCTCCCAAAGGGTCTTGTCGCGCAGGATGCGCGAGACCAGCGCGGTATGCATGGCGTGGCCAGCGCGGTCGGCGGCTACGTTTCCCAGAATCTGTTTGCCTAAGAGGGCCAGGTCACCGACCAGATCCAGTACTTTGTGGCGCACGAACTCGTCAGGGAAGCGGAGCGGGCCGTTCTCGACGCCGTCGCGCGTCAGCACAATGCAATTCTCACTGGACGCGCCGCGAATCAGTCCCATGTCGCGCATGGCCTGCTCGTCCTGGCGCGATCCAAAGGTGCGCGCGCCTGCGATGTGCTTCAGATAACTTCCATTGGTGAGCTCCACCTGAAACGTTTCTTTGCCGATGAGGGGATGAGGGAAATTGATCGAGTAGGAAACGGAATAAGTATCGGAGGGATAAACCGCGATGAACTTGTTGCCCTCCCGCATTTCCACCTCGCGGCGAATCTTCAGATACTTGCGCGCGCGCCGCTGCTTGCGGATGCCCGCCTTGCGAATCATCTCGACAAAGGGCCGGGCGCTGCCATCAAGGATGGGCAATTCCAGGTTGTCGAGCTCGACGATGGCGTTATCAATGCCCATGCCGATGAAGGCCGAGAGTACGTGCTCGGTGGTGGAAATGAGCACGCCTTTTTTCATCAGGCTGGTGGCGTAACTGACGCGGGCAACATTCCGGCTAACGGCCTCGATCTCGAAACCATCGAGATCGGTGCGGCGAAAGACGACGCCCGTGCCAGATGGCGCTGGCAGCATCCGGAGGGAGACAGGCGCGCCGCTGTGCAAGCCGACGCCACTGCATTCCACCGCGGAGCGGATTGTCTGCTCGTGGGTCAAGAGGTGAATCACTAGGTTTCAGTGAATGCAATAGATTACGCTAGGGTTAAGAAAGTTGTCTGTGGCAAAAAAGCCACAGTCCGTGGCCGAGGTGGATGATCAGGCGACCCTTTGGATGGCGTGGTAAGTGCCTTCCAGTACATAGAGTTACACACAAGATTGGCGAGGTTTAGGGCAGTGATTGGGGGCCTAGAAGGGAAGCAATATCCCTTTGTCCTTCAGTTTTTCGAAGTTCGCGGCCACGAATTCATACAGGCGCGCGGGCCGGCGTCCTCCCCGGCGGTACTCGCGCGTAGGCCGCAGCACCTTGAGCAGCGCGAGCTTGCGTCGGAAGTTTCGCTTATCGAGTTTCTTGTCGAGGATTGCCTCATAGACCTCCTGCAGCTCGGTCAGGGTGAACCTGGGGGGAAGCAATTGGAATCCGACGGTAGTGTATTCCAGTTTGTTGCGAAGGCGTTCCAAGGCGTAATCCAGAATCTTACCGTGGTCGAACGCCAGGACGGGCAACTGGCGAATCGCGCACCACTGAGCATCGGCGGCATCGGTGCCGGCCATGAGCGGGGAGCGATCAGCAGAGATGAGAGCATAGTAGGCAACGGTGATCACGCGCCCGCGCGGGTCGCGGCCGGGCTCGCCGAAGGAATAGAGTTGCTCCAGGTAGACATCGCCAACTCCGGTTTCCTCCTTCAATTCGCGCAGAGCCGCTTGGTCAAGACTCTCATCAGCAAGTACGAAGCCTCCGGGGATCGCGAACTGGCCGACGAACGGAGGGATACCTCGCTTCACGATCAGAACCCGCAGTTCTCCGGACTGGATGGCGAAGATTACGATATCGACTGCGACTTGCATATCTCGCATCCTAAACTAGCCTTTCGTGCCTGATTCACCCACGACGAGACGAGCCCGCTGCTCGGCAGCGCGCACTTGGGCGCTGGCTCCCGAGTTGAAGTTCAGAAAATCGGCTTCCATCCCGTCGCTGAAGATCACGCCGCCGGAGGGCATAAGTGATTCCAGAGACAGCTCCTCGCCGGGGCGCAACATCCCCGCGACGATGGCTGCCTGGGAGTGGCGGCTGAGAAACGGTTCGCGCACCACGTAAAGCAAGCGGCGGTCTTCCCATGGCAAGCGAATGGCCTTCCCCGGTGTTCCACCGCAGAATCTGGCGAGGCCCGCGGCCATGTTGAATGCCGAAGAGATCCACCCCGTCGATCCAGCGCCGGTGGAAACAAGTACGCCACTCGACGACTGAATTTCCGACTTCTGGTTGCACGCGATCCGGTACAGCGCGGAAATATGGCTGCGGGCACCGATGAACAGATCGTTGAAAGCCAGCAGCCTTTGTCCATCCTTGAGAACCACCTCGGCCAGGGTAATCTCTTGGATTTTCGCCTTTGCCTCCATTACGTTTACGACGGCTTTGCGGGCCTGGTCTGGCGCGAACGGCAGCAATACGCCGTCAAACCGCGACGGCTCGGGATTCACGGCAATGATCGGCTGATTGCCCACGTATTTTGCGGTGTTCGCGACTAGGCCGTCTTGCCCCAGCGTGACCACGAGGTCGTTCTTCTGGAATTGAAAGGTCGGGACTAGGCCGCGATCCACCAGTTGCTGGGGTAGTTCGAAGTCCAACGATCTCCGAAGAATGTCCAGCGACCGGTGGTAAGCGTCCTCCTCGCGCTCGTAGTCGGCAAAGTCGCCCCCGGCGTGCTCGATATAGAATTTCGCCTGCGAGCGCGTGTTGAATCGCTCGACCAGCCCCTGCAGGCGGGTCTTGCGGGTTACGATGATCAGCTTCTTGTACATAATTCACTTCCCGGCGCTGGTGATCAGGGACTTCAGCAAATCCGGTGATATGTTCAGTTCGCCGATTTTTTGCGCGTTGCCGGCCATTTCCTGAAATGCCATCGCGATCATGGCCTTGGGATCGGCGCCTTTCCCGCCGAGCATCATCAGAGTCTTCCAATCGAGATCGCGCAACGGCTTCAGAGTTTCTGTGATCACATAGGCGCGGCTGTCGGCGTCCTTGCGTTCGTTCTCGACGCGGCGATCGATCAGCTGGGCGCGTTGTTGTTCCACGGCAATCTCGGCCGCCATCTGAGTCTCGCGAATCTGTCGCTTCTTGGTTTCGACCGCGATTTCGGTGTTCAACTCGCTTTCCTTGATAAGCCGTTCCTGTTCGACCGCGGCATTGCGGCGGGCATAAATCGCTTCGTCGGCGCGCTGCTGGAGGGCTTCCCGGGCCCCGGCTTCCAGTGCTCGCGCTGTCTCGGGGGTCGGCCCGATGCCGAGCAGAGACAATCCCAAAATCTCTATGCCCAGCGTCGTCACCGATTGAGAGGCCTTCAATTTTGCCAGCACCTCTTCCACGATCGCGTCAGAACTGACCAGCACGTCGCGCAGGAGCATCCTCTTCGTAACGGCGCGCGTTAACGTTTGCATGGTGTGCACGAGCCGCTCCGGCAGCTTGCGAGGATCGTCGGAACAGTAGGCTCGGCGCTTGTCCACACTGAAATCCAGCAGCATGGCCAGGCGCTTAGGGTCGGCCACTCGATAAGTAAGCTGGCCTTGGAGCGTAACCGACTGAAAGTCGGCTGTCGCTTCCTGGAATACAAAGGGGACGTCGGCGCTGGCGACCGGGATGGCAACGATGGTCGACGTCGGCATGGAGTAGATGAAGGAAAGCCCTACCCCCTCGCGCTTGACCTTCCCCCGCTTGAATTGCAGGACGTAGGTGGTGGGCGGCACTTTCATGAAGTTCAGCATGGCGCCTCCTATAAGTGTCTTACTGACACTCATATTAGTGTATGAGAGACACTAATGTCAAGCGAATTCTGGCAAAGCTCAAGGGGTTGTAGAACGCGGTGTTTCAGCGCTTGCCGGTTTGCTTCCCGGGCGCTTTGTTGGGGTTGTAGCCGGAGTTGGGGTCGAACATGGCGGGATCGAGTCCCTGATTGATGGTGACGGAGTTGAGGAAGCGCTGGCTGGCCATGTCGCCCATGAAATAGCGGGTGAGATTGTAGGGCGCCATCACGCCGGACACCTGGCGGTAGTTCTCGTAGACCTCTTCTTCCAGATTTTTCTGCTTGTCGACCGGGTCGCGCCAGGAGAACGACTTCTTGACCGGCAAGTGTGTGTCGGAATCGAAGCAGAGGGTAACGCTCTCGTCCTGCGAATTGATGAGTGTCACCTGGAGCGCGGGATGCTGCGCCGCTATCACCGGGCCTTCAAACAAAAACACGACGCCGGGATCGTTCACCCAGGTGCGCAGGACGGTATCGAGCGAAAACCGGCGGCGGCGCAGGTAGTCGTCAAGCTCTTTTTTCTCGATGGGATGAGGGCCCTTGTAGGTAATCTCGTATCCCTTGTTGCCGACGTAGAGTTCGGCGATGTCGCGCTCTTTGCTGAGTTCGACGCGCTCTTTATCGGGGAATTCAGTGAAACTCCAGAACACACCACCGCCACTTTCGCGGCCGTGATGGAAGCTGTAGCCGCGTCCCTGCTGCTCGCGGTCGCGAATGGTGAGGTACGCCTGTCCGCCAAGCGCCTGAATTCCCTGTTCGACCACGGCCTTGGCCTTGTTGGCATTTTCCTGGTCGGCGGAAATCGCTGGAGCGGGACTGACAGCCTGGGATGACGATTGGGATGATGATGAAGCCTGGGGTTGCTGGGCCGCGCCGTTCCGGAGCTGTCCCCATGCCTGGGGCCAGGCCGAGCACACCAAAACCAGAATCGGGAAAAACTGTTTCATTCCACTTGAGGGAGTGATCGCGTGCAAACGGAATTGTAGCGTTTCTTGTGGACTTTCTGCCTGCGGCGGTGAAAGCTCCTCTCCCACCTTGGATGCAGAAAAGGGCCGGAATGCAAGCTGGCCGCGGGCGTTTTTATCGCGTTCTTCTCGTGGTGCCTACCCGGCGAGGACCGCGCCGCCGTTGACGTTGAAGACTTCCCCGGTGATGAAACTGGCATGTTCGGTACATAAGAACAGCACCGGCGCGGCAATCTCCTCGGGCCGGCCTACGCGGCCCATGGGAATCGTGCTTCGAATTTCTTCTCCGCTTTTGGGATCTGCCAGGGCACCGGCACTCATCTCGGTATCGACCCAGCCGGGGGCAACGGAGTTTACGTAGATGCCGGCGGATGCCAGTTCAGTCGACAGGCTCTTGGTCAGACTGATAATCGCGCCCTTGGTCGCGGAGTAGTCGCAGTGGAACGCTTCGCCGCGCTGGCCGCTGGTGGAGCTGATTAGCACGATGTGTCCGGCCGGGCCGCTTTTGCGAGGTTGCGCTTTCATCTGTGCGACCGCATGTTTTACCAGACCGAAAACTCCATCGAGATTGATGGACAAAGTGGAGCGCCACTGCTCGTCAGACATGCGCTCGATCGGCACGTCCTCCGCCGGCCAGACGCCGTGGTTGGCGACGAGAATGTCGAGCCGGCCAAAATGCCGGACGGTCTCAGCCACCACTGTGCGCGCGGCCTCAGGATTATTCAAATCAGAAGCGATCGGGTGGGAGACGGCCGCGCCACATTCTTTGGCCAGTGCTTCGGCCTGAGAGCGGGCGCTTCGATAACTGAAAGCTACTTTCGCGCCAGCGGCAGCAAACATACGCACCGTGGCCGCACCGATACCGCGCGAACCGCCAGAGATGAGAGCAACTTTACCGGAGAGAGAAAGAGGAATCGACATGGCAGACTAGTTTCCAGCTTCCGCTCTATGGTTGCAAGTGGGGTTGCAGGTCGGGTAGGTTCAGTGTCCCGGGCCGGAAGACATGCGCTCCGACTTCAGCCCGCGCAGAAGCAGGCGCACCAGCATGCCGTCGAAACGCGTTCCGCTCATCTTGGAGAGTTCCTCGAGGGCTTGTTCTGGCGTCCGGGCGGCAGCGAACGATTGTTCGGTCACCAGGTTGGCGTAGGCATCCGTGAGAGCGATAATGCGCGCCCACAGCGGAATCTCCTCGCCCCGCAAGCCGTCGGGATAGCCCGAGCCGTCGAAGCGCTGGTGATGATGTTCGATCGCCTCTCGCATCATGCGGCAGTGAGGGATGGTGCCGACAATCTCTGCGCCCACGTGCGCGTGCATTTTGACCTGTTGAAATTCATCTTCGCCGAGCGGGCTCGGTTTGTTGAGGACCTGCTCGGGAACGAAAATCTTGCCGACATCGTGGACGCGGGCGGCATAAACCAGGTCGGCCGTTTCCTCGGACGACAGGCCCAGGGCTCGGGCAATCACTTCGGTATAGCGCGCGACGAGGTCGCCGTGGCCGGAGGTCTGCAACTCGCGCGACTCGGCGGCCCGGCTCAGCGATTCGATCGCTTCTTTCAGGAGCGGCACGTTGCAGTCTTCATCTCCGCCGCAGAGCTTGTACAGAGTTGAGGTCAATTCCTCGAGATGCTCGGGGCCGGTGTGTTCGCGTTGCAGGAAACCCTCGATATAGGCCGAAATTTGCTGGCGCTGGCGGGCAAAGTCCTGGCCTTCGACAAACTCCTGCGCGGTCGAAACAGAGTTTCCACCCGAACGCTTGGAAACGTACATGCCGGCGTCGGCAACGCGAATGATGTCCTCGATCGAGAACCCGTGCATGGGAAAACTAGCGACTCCGAAACTGCCAGTAATCTTGTGTTCGCTGAGCATGGGGTCGGTGGCGAGCCACTGCCGCAGGCGCTCGGCCAGCACCTGTGCCTGCTCCGATCCGGTTTCGGGCATCAGGACAATGAACTCGTCGCCGCCATAGCGGGCTACAACGTTCGACTGCCGCGACTTTTGTTCGAGCAGGCGCCCCACGCGGGCCAGCACTAGATCGCCCTCGAAGTGGCCCATGGTGTCGTTGACTTCCTTGAATTTGTCGAGATCGATGAGTACGACGGAGAACGGGCGCCCCGAACGCGACGCGCGTTTCCACTCCGCCGACAAGGCTTCCCAGAAAAAGCGGCGGGTCTTAATTCCCGTCAGGCCGTCGGTGATGGACTGCTGTTGTAGTTTTTGGAAGACGAAGGCGTTGTGCAGCGCGGTTGCGAGCAAGTCGGCCAGCGTATTGAGAATCAGAACGTCCTGCGGGGAGAATGCATTCTCGTTACGGCTTTCGATGTTGAGCACGCCGAGCAGAGATTCGCCGTAGGTGATCGGGATGCAAAGGACGGCACGGGAATCCGGAAGAATTCCGGTCAGATTCCCGGGCAGCGCGTTCTGTACCAGGGCGCGCTCGCCGGTGCGGGCCACGCGGCCCAGAATGCCGACGCCCAGCGGGATGCGCCTTCCCATGGCGTGGGCCGTCGCTCCAGCCTCCGCCTTGATCTCGATTTCTTTGGTTCCGTAGTCGAGCAAGCCTATGCCGATGTGATCGAAACTGAAATTCTTCTGAATCTCACCGACGATCTGGCCCAGCATGTGGACGGGATCATCGCTCGAGATGGCGGTGCGCGAAACGTTGTTGAGGAATGCCAGTTGCCGGGAACGCCGCTGCTCCTCGGCAAACAGGCGGGCATTCTCCACCGCGACCGAAACCTGTCCGGCGGCCGTAACCAGCACGTCGAGGTCGCGTTGTTCGAAGACGAATTCGCGGTCGGGATGCATCGCGACCATAATTCCGGACGCCTTGTTGCCCAGGAAAATCGGCGCGGCGATCAGGCATTTCGCGGGGCGGTGCGGAACATGGCTGATGCCGAGATTCTTCCGCGTTGTCTCCAGATCGGAGCGGATGAGCAGAGGTTCGCCATTCCGGATCACGTACTCGGTGAACGCATTCCGCAGTTCACGAGTGCGCTTGGGCAGGACGCGATTATCTCTGACTTCGAGTTCGAAGCGAATCTGGTCGCCTTCCTGGAACGAGATATAGAAGTGGCTGGTGTCGAAAATCTGCCCCAGTTCGATTTGGATAGTGCGAAGGATCTCATCCTGGTCGAGGCGCGAGCTGATCGCCTTCCCGATTTCCGTCAGCAGTTCATACTCTTTTGTACGGCGGTGGGCGTCGTGACTGACCACGTAGTTTTCCAGGGTGAGCCCCAGTTGCAGAGCGAGGCCGACCATCAGCCGCGGCCCGGACGAACCGAACCCTCGACGTTCCGCGTGGGGAAAAAGAATCACGCCGAAATTGTGTTCGCGAGTCTGGAGATTGACCGCAGTCAGATTGCGGACGTCCGCTTCGGTTAGAATCCTCTTGAATTCCGCGAACGTCCCGAACGGAGCCACCGGGAGAGGCTCGGTCATCTCTGCCAGGCCCTGCACGGTGAAAATTCCGCTTCGCCGGTATGCTAGTTCGCAGATGTAATCGCCAGCGCCGCTTTTTTCCAGAGCCTCGAGGAATACAGCGGAGAAACCTTGCTGTACCGAAGGCAGCAAACCGCGCCAGCGTTCGGTGATGACGATGGCGGCGCGGTGCATCGGCAGTGCGCTGCGCAAGCGCTCCAGCGCGGCCTGCATGCTGGGCACCAGGTCGTCGGCGAAAAGCAGACGGCGCGGGTCCACGCCCAAAGTCGACAGCGCGAGAGTGTTTTCCTGCACCGCATTGCGCTGGTTTTCAAACAGCACCATCACCATGGCGATGCCGAGCAGCATCTGCGGCACCGGGCCAAACAGCCGGCTGGCGTTGCCAAACATTTCCCCCAGGGGACTTTGCAATTGCCCCACGGCCATCAGCGCGGCCCACAGCGCCAGTGAGATGGCGAGCACCTGGAAGGCCAGCGATCCGCGCCTGTGGCTGTTTACGTAGAAGACCGCCGAGCAATACAGCAGAATGGCCGCTAAGCCCAGGCCCAAGCGAATTGCAGGCTGCACGTCTGGGCGGAACACCCCGTTGACGAGGTGCCCCCGCAGAGTGAGAAGTGCGAGCGCGACGCCGACCGCTCCCACGGCGGCGTCGTACCAGCGGAAACGGTAGGAGCCACGCATCAGCCGCGTCGAAGCGAAGATGCACAGCGCCATCGCGACCAGGAAAAGCTCGCTGACAAAAAATGCAATGGGAGACCGGGGGAATGTATCGAGAACGTAATGCAGGGAGTAAAAGGCCCAGGCCCATTGCCACGCGCGGAAGTAGGGCTGGCGGCTCTGTTCGTGGAGATAGGTAAAGACGAGAAAAAGCAGAACCGAGACAAAACCCGGGATTAGAACCGTCGTGATGACTATACTGTTCATAGGGTCGGTAAGGACACCTCTGGCCTAAACGTGCTGGGTCAGTTTCGGGGGGAAACAGTGCTGCAATGTTTTCACATCAGGCCTGCAAAACACAATAGGATTTAAGTACATTGTCCGCCTTCGATAGCCTTTTTGAATCAAAGGGTTGCATACCAAATCGTTATCGCGCCGTGACTTGACGGTGTTTTTGACCGCCCGTAGCATCAAAGGTCAGATCAGCGAAGGCCAGACCAGCAAACGTTCCGCTTCTGATGTCCGAATTCATGAATTCAACGTCGCACGATAAGCCTCGGGTGCGTTTTGCGCCTTCGCCAACCGGATTTCTCCATGTGGGAAGCGCCCGCACGTTCATCTTCAACTGGTTGTACGCCCGCAGAAAGGGCGGCACCATGATCCTGCGGCTTGACGATACTGATGTGGAGCGGAATACCGACGCCTCGGTCAACTCGATCTTCGAAGGCTTGAGGTGGCTGGGCCTGAGCTGGGACGAAGAATACAAGCAGTCCGAGCGCGGAGCACTGCACCGGCAGATGGCTGAGGCCATCTTTCAGAAAGGGCTCGCCTACCGCGATTTCACCCCCGCGCACACGGGGGATAGCGAGAGATCGGGCGCGCAGGGGACATGGCTGTTCAATCCCGGGATGCGTGAACTCTCGCGCGAGGAAAGCGACCGGCGCGCCGCGGCGGGAGAGCCGTTTGCGTTGCGCTTTCGCGTGCCGCGCGACACCGGGCAGGTGGTGCGCTTCACCGATGCAGTCTACGGCGATCAGATGAAGGCTGGCGGCGACATCGAGGACTTCGCTCTGTTGCGTTCCGATGGCATGCCGACCTATCACCTGGCTTCGTGCGCGGACGATGCCGATCTGCGCATCAGCCACATCATTCGCGGTCAGGATCATCTCTCGAACACTTACAAGCACGTCCTGATTTTCGAAGCCGCCGGCTTCACGCCGCCGCAGTTCGCGCATCTTCCGCTGCTGGTAGCGCCGGACGGCACCAAGCTTTCGAAGCGCCGTCATGGTCCGGTCGTGAGTGTGACGACGTATCGCGACGCAGGATTCCTTTCCGAGGCATTCATCAACTTTCTCTGCCTGCTGGGCTGGTCGCCGAAAAACGATCGCGAGCAGATGAGCCAGCAGGAACTGGTGGACGCGTTCTCGCTCGGAGGAATCAACCGGGCGAACGCGGTTGTGAACTTCAAGGAGCCCGATTTGGGGCGGGCACTCTTGCCCGCCTACTCTGTTCAGGAAGACACTTTCGACCCCAAGGCGCTCTGGCTCAACGCAGAACACATACGCAGTCTGCCCATCGAAGACTTGACTCAGCGCCTGCTCCCCATCGTGCGCGAAGCCGGCTTCAGCGTTACGCCGGAACAAATGCTTCGCATCACGCCGCTCATCCGCGAGCGCATCAAGCTGCTGCGCGACGTGCTCACCGCCGCCGATTTTTTCTTTGTCGAGCAACTGCCACCGTACGATCCCGCTGAGCTCATCCCGCAAAAGGGAGACGCGGCCATGACCTTGAAAGTCCTGAAGCGGGCGGAAGAAGTGCTGGCGAACGTCGAATTCAAGCACGATCCACTGGATCAAAGTCTGCGCGCCGCCGCTCAAGAGTTGGGTGTCAAAGCCGGTCAGATGTTTCAGCCGATTCGCGTCGCCGTCTGCGGCCGCAAGAATGCCCCACCGCTGTTTGAAACGCTGGAAGTGCTAGGGCGCGAAACCACGCTGGCACGAGTTGAACAGGCGATTCGCCACATCGGATAGGCAGGACGACAAACTCGATTTGCCGAATTTTGTTGCATCCCTCTCCGATTCCTTTTGATCTATACGCTTTTACAGCGCGTTTCCTGACACAAACAGGAAAGCCATCCGCACCACTTTCATCTCCCAACTTCGCGCAAATAATTGAAAGAGGTCTCATATGAAAGCCGTTCAAGTCAGCAAGCCCGGCGCAAATTTCGAAGTGGTCGAGCGGCCCATCCCCGAGCCCGGCCGTGGTCAGGTACGCATCAAAGTCGAGGCTTGTGGCATCTGCCATGGCGACCTGGTGGTGAAAGAAGGGCACTGGCCGGGAATGCAGTATCCGCGGGTGCCGGGCCACGAGATTGCCGGGCGCATCGACGTGATCGGCGACGACGTCACGCAGTGGAAGCCCGGCCAGCGGGTCGGCGTGGGATGGCATGGTGGACACTGCTTCCAGTGTGATGCATGCCGCCGCGGAGATTTCCTCCTCTGCCAGTTCGAGAAAATTACTGCCATCCATTTCGATGGCGGCTACGCCGAATACATGATTGCGCCGGCGGAGGCCGTCGCCGCCATGCCAGACGATCTGCCTGCAGCCGAGGCCGCGCCGCTGATGTGCGCCGGCCTCACCGTATTCAATGCGCTGCGCAATTCGGGCGCCCGCGCCGGCGACCTGGTGGCGGTGCAGGGCATTGGCGGCCTGGGACATCTCGGGATTCAATATGCCCGGTGGATGGGTTTTCGCACGGTCGCCGTCGGCCGCGGCAAGGATAAGGATAAAGAGGCGCTGGCCCGCAAGCTGGGCGCTCACGAGTACATCGACACCGGCGCCAGGGCTCCCGCCGAAGGGCTGCAACGTCTGGGGGGAGCACGGGTGATCCTCGCAACCGCTCCCGATTCGAAATCGATCTCGGCGCTGGTTGACGGCCTGGCGGGGAATGGGAACCTGTTGGTCGTGGGAGCGGGATTCGAATCTCTTACCGTCACCCCGCTGCAACTCATTGGCGGGCGAAAATCCATTCACGGTTGGGCCTCGGGAACACCGAAGGACTCGGAGGACACGCTCCGGTTCAGCTCACTGACCGGCGTTCGTCCCATGATCGAGCGTTACCCGCTGGAGAAGGCGGCTGAGGCTTTCGAGCAAATGATTAGCGGAAGGGCGCGATTCCGGGTTGTGCTCACAATGGGCGCATAGCGGAAGAACCGCCGTTAGCCGAAAAACGAAACTTTGGACCGGAAGGCGCTCGAGGCCTTTTGGTCCATTTTTTGTTTGCTAGTGGCTGTCGGGGAGATGGGATTGTCTTGACGAAAAGTACTTTGTATTGTAAAGTACATCCATGATCGCGCCTGACGAACCTTTCCTCCGTGCCATCCCCAAGCGCTGGATTCCTCGCGAAATGACCATCGCGCCCGCGCTCGATCCCAACGAACCCGGCGGTCCCATCGAGCCGCACTATGCGCTGCTGATCAATCCTTTCTATCCTAAGGACGCGAATGCGAGCTTCGGCAAGCATGTGCTTACGCCGACGCTCGCCTTGAGCAGCTTTGCCGCCACCACTCCGGAACCCTGGCGCGTGGAGTATTGGGACGAGAATCTGCTCGATGGCCGGCCGCCGTTCCGTCCGATGCCGCAGGTTGTCGGGATCACCGTGCATCTGACCTTCGCGCGGCGAGCGTACGCGCTGGCGGATTGGTATCGCGCGCGAGGTGCGAAGGTAATTTTCGGAGGGCTCCACGTTCTGTCCTGCCCCGACGAATGCGCGCCACACGCCGACGCGCTCGCGCTGGGTGATGGCGTGCAACTCTGGCCGCGCATCCTGCGCGACATCGAAGCGAACAACCTGCAGCCGCGCTACGTCGCGACGTATGAAAATGATTATTGCGACGACCCGTCACCGCGGCGGTCGATTCTTCCCCGCCGCAGCTTTCTGACCACCACCAGCCTGATCGCCACGCGCGGATGTCACAACCGTTGCGGCTTCTGCTATCTCGCGACCGACGGCCTGCGCATGCCATACCGCATGCGGCATCCTCAGCAGGTGGTCGACGAGTTTAAAGCCGACGACCAGCCCTACGCCGTGTTCATCGACAACAATCTGGGGTCGCGCCGCGATTATCTGCACTCGCTCTGCGCCGCGCTGCGACCGCTCAACAAAATCTGGAGCGCCGCCGTCACCATCGACGTGACCGACGATCCCAGCCTCATCCGCAACATGGCGCTGGCGGGATGCACCGGCGTATTCATCGGCTTCGAATCGCTTTCCGACGACAACCTCGCCGCCGCTCATAAAAAGACGCCGAAGACCTCCGACTACGCGCGCCGCGTGCGCATCCTCCACGACTATGGCATTCAGGTGAATGGATCGTTCGTCCTCGGCTTCGACCATGACGGCAAAGATTCGTTCGCCCGCACGGCGGAATGGATCGAGGACAACCGCCTGGAGTGCGCGACGTTCCACATCCTCACTCCATATCCGGCGACTCCGCTGTTTCGGCAGATGGAAGCCGAAGGCCGCATCCTGCATAAAAACTGGACGCTCTACGATACCGGCCATGCCGTCTTCCGGCCGAAGCACATGACTCCCGACGAACTCGAGCAGGGATATGCCTGGATCTACCAGCGCCTGTTCTCGCACGCGTCGATCTGGCGCCGGCGCCCGGAAGACTGGCAGGCCATCCCGCTGTACCTAGCCATGTCGTACCTCTACAAGCGCTCCAACCGCTTCTGGCACCTCCTGATCAAGCACGACCTGGTGAATCCGGTGTGGAAGCCGTTGGTCGAGATGACACGGCTGAGGCATGTCCACTACCGCAGGAAGCTGGCGGAGCGCGAGATGGCTGTCGGCGCTCCGGGGCAGGTCGTGTCGGCGGGAGTGTGAAGCCCGCGCGTCTCAAATCGCTGACACTGTGGATTTCCGCATGAAAAAACTTGCCCGCTGTCGTTCCCGATTTGGGAAAGCTGGCGTTTGCAAGGGGGTACCCCCTCCCATACCCCTCTGAAAACCTTCCTGGGCGCGGGGTTTACAAAAAGTGCCTGCAAAATCTTGATGTCAAAGAGCTTAGAGGTCAAAATCTTGAAAAACATTCGACTTAGGGCCTCGCCGATGGGCCTGATTGCGCTCCGTCCGGTTCTGCCATGATCGCGCGATTGCGAGCGTGAAGGCAAGGTTGGATGTCACACCATGCTGTGGAAAAAATAAATGGTCTGAATTCTACGTTCCGCCGGGCCAGGGATAGGTGTCGGCTTTCACTGCCTCATAGTTTGCGTCGAGTTGAGGTTGAAGCAGCACCGCCGAGCTTTGCTTGGCTGTCCCCGCGTCCCTTGGCGTGCAATAAGAATGCGATAAGATCAGTGGTATGAAAACGTCTGATTCCGAGGCCGAGATGGGCGAAAACGCCGCTCCAGAGTCTCGGCCGTCCAACTTCATTCGCGACATTATTGTCGAAGATCTAAAGACGAATAAATACGCAGGGCGGGTGCAGACGCGGTTTCCTCCCGAGCCGAACGGATATCTGCACATCGGACACGCCAAGGCGATCTGGCTCGATTTCGGGCTGGCCGACGAATTCGGCGGGCATACGAATCTGCGTTTCGACGACACGAATCCTGCGAAGGAAGAGACGGAGTACGTCGACTCGATCATGGCCGACGTGAAGTGGCTCGGTTTTCATTGGGATGGGCTTTTCTATGCCTCGGATTATTTCGACCAACTGTATGCCTGGGCGGTGAAACTGGTTCAGGATGGCAAGGCGTACGTCGACGATCTCTCGGCGGAGGAAATTCGCAGGCACCGCGGTACTTTGACCGAGCCGGGCAGGGACAGCCCGCATCGCAATCGTTCGGTGGAAGAAAATCTCGATCTGTTTCAGCGCATGAAGGCGGGAGAATTTCCCGACGGCTCGCGCGTGCTGCGCGCCAAGATCGATATGGCTTCGCCGAACTTGAACATGCGTGATCCGGTGATGTACCGCATCCTGCACGCCGAGCATCACCGCACGGGCAACAAGTGGTGCATCTATCCGTTGTACGACTACGCGCATGGGCAGTCGGATTCGCTCGAACGAGTGACCCACTCCATGTGCACGCTGGAGTTTGAAGACCATCGCCCGTTGTACAACTGGTTCATTGAGCAACTGGGCATATTTCCCTCACGACAGATCGAGTTCGACCGCCTCAACCTGACGCACACGCTGTTGAGCAAGCGCAAGCTGCTGCAGTTGGTGCAGGAGGGACGCGTGCGCGGCTGGGACGATCCTCGGATGCCTACGCTGAGCGGTATCCGGCGTCGCGGCTACACGCCGGCAGCGATCCGCAATTTCTGCGCGTCGATCGGCGTTTCGAAAACGACCGGCTCGATTGAGCTGGCCATGCTCGAACACTTCGTGCGCGAAGATTTGAACAAGCGCGCGCCGCGCGTGATGGCGGTGCTGCGTCCGCTGAAAGTCGTGATCGACAACTATCCCGAGAACCAGGTCGAGGAGATGGACGCGAAGAACAATCCTGAGGACGAGAGCGCGGGCAGCCGCAAGGTTCCGTTCTCTCGCGTGCTGTACATCGAGCAGGACGACTTCCGCGAAGTGCCGCCGCCGAAATACTTTCGACTTACGCCGGGGCGCGAGGTTCGGCTGCGCTATGGCTACTTCATTATTACGTGCAACAGTGTCGTGAAAAATGACAAGGGCGAAGTGGTCGAAGTTCACTGCACGTATGATCCGGCGACGCGGGGTGGAAATGCTCCCGACGGCCGCAAGGTGAAGGCGACGATCCACTGGGTTTCAGCCGCGCATGCGCTCGATGCCGAGGTGCGCATCTATGAGAACTTGTTCCTCAAGGAAGATCCCAGTGACGTGCCTGAGGGTCAGGACGTTCTCGACGATCTCAATCCGAACTCGCTGGAGATCATTGCCGAAGCGAAGGTGGAACCGTCGTTGGCTGATGCCACGGCTGGGAGCCGCTATCAGTTCGAGCGGCTGGGATATTTTTGCGTTGATCCCGACTCGAAGCCGGGGAGGCCGGTGTTCAATCGGACTGTGGCGTTGAAAGACACCTGGGCGAAGGTGGAGAAGAAACAGGGGAAGAGCTAAGCATCCGCATGCACGCAACCATTCTCGCCACTTTTCTTGACGTGTCTCGCACGGCGGCCTCGATGTGCGGCGCCGGCATCCTGCTTTCCCTGATCGCGCTGTGGGCTGCCAAGACCGACATCTTGCAGGCCCGCGGCCTCGACAAGGTCGTCGCTTTGAGCAATTTGTGTTTCGCCGTCCCCTTGGCGGTCTTCGGCGCCTTGCATCTCTCGGCCGTAGAATTCGTCGCGCCCTTGGTGCCCAAGTATATGCCGTGGCGATTGTTCTGGGCGTATTTCTTCGGCTTTGCGCTGGTGGCCGCGTCTTTGAGCATTGCCACAAAAATTCAGGTGCGCTGGTCCGGCCTGCTGTTCGGGATCGCGATGTTTCTTTTTGTGGCGATGTTGATCATCCCGGGAGTTCTCGCCCACCCCAGAGACCGGTTTGCATGGACGTTTATCTTTCGCGAAAGCTCATTCGGGGCCGGAGGCTGGATTCTTGCGGGAAACGCACTGAGCGAGCAAGGCCGCGGGCAAAGCGGAGGCAAGCTCATAACCGTGGGCCGCATGTTGGTCGCGATCGCCGCTATATTTTTTGGCGTTCAGCACTTTCTGCCCCCAGCGAACGTTCCCGGAGTTCCGCTCGAAAAACTGATGCCCGCGTGGATTCCAGCGCACCTGCTCATCGCGTATCTGACAGGAGCGATTCTCGTCGTTGCTGGGATCGGCATTCTGCTGAACAGAAAGACGCGGATGGCGGCGACCTATCTCGGGACCTGGATTGTGTTGCTGGTGTTGTTCGTCTATGGGCCGATCCTGATCGCGTCGTTGTCCGATCCGAGCACCGCGGTCAAAGTTGAGGGGATCAACTACTTTGCGGACACGCTGCTCTTTGCGGGGACGGTGTTGGTTCTGGCGAATGCAACGCCAAAAGAAACGCGAAGCGGCTAAAGGGCCGGCAGTGCTTCAAAACGACAAAACCCCGAGCGTGAAGGAGTGATCCCTGCCGTAAGCTTCAATTTGTTTTCGCCGCCTTCTCTACGTTCGCCAGCATCTTGTCCAAATCCGCCCGTGACAGATAGCGCCCATTCACAATCACCGCCGCAATCTTCCGCGTGTTGCGAATGTCTTCGAGCGGATTCGCGTCGAGCAGCACCAGGTCGGCGAGTTTTCCCTTCTCGATCATGCCCATGCGGTCGTCCATCCCGAGAAACCTGGCTGGATTCAGAGTCGCGGTTTGCAGCGCCTCCATGGGCGTGAAGCCCGCGGCCACGAATCTTTGCAACTCCTCATGCAGGCTGAAGCCGGGGAAAACGTAGACTCCGGGAGGCGTGTCTGTTCCGGCGAGAAACGGAATCCCGGCACGGTGCATCGCATTCACTACTTCCAGTTCTTTTTCCACGAAACGTTTCCGGGTGGCGAGGTCATCCGTGTTGAAGTCATGGACAATTTCCTCGGTGAATCGCTTCCACGTAACATCTTTCCAATAGGCAGGCACATATTTGGCGCGAGTGTCGTGGACGAAGTCGGTCTGATCGATGAGGTTGCCGCCGCGCTCCCAAACCAGCGTGGGGCACTGCCAGGTATGGTTCTTGGCTAACAAAGCAAAAAGCGTCGCCGCCCGCGCCGGATCATAGGTAGAAAGAAACTTGGTTTCGCTCTTCGATCCCTTTAGGAATTCGTCTTCAAGCGGCGAACTGCCTTCAAAAATCCCGATCAAATGCTCGAAGCTCTTCTGCCCCGCATTCGAGGCTTCCGAGGCGCGCACAGAATCTGGAACGTGCCCAACGAACGGAATTCCCTGCTTGCGCGCTTCGTCGGCGATGGCGAAGACCGCTTCTCGCGGAATCAGCGACTGCAATTTGATGAAGTCCGCGCCGCGCCGTTTCAGTTCGTCGACGGCGCGACGTCCGTCTTCCGGAGTCTTAATCGCGATCGAACTGGGAAAGCGCGGTTGGGGCCCGTCGAGCATCGGGCCCGAGATCACCATGCGCGGGCCGATCAGCGTGCCGGCGGCGATTTCCTTGCGCCACTGCTGCAGAACGTCGAGTTCTCCGCCCATGTCGCGCACTCCGGTGATGCCATTGGCGATGAACAGCGGCAGCGTGACTTCCTTCCCGCGCGGGAACCAGTCTCCAAAGACCATGTGGACATGCATGTCCCAGAGTCCGGGGATGAGGTACTTGCCGGTGCCGTTCACATGCTCTCCGGGCAGCTTTCTGTCCGTGCCTGCTGCGGAGATGCCGACTTCTTCGATCTTGCCGTTGCGCACGATAACCGTGCGATGCGCCTGCGCCGGAGCGCCGGTCGCGTCGATCACGGTGACATCATGAATAATCAGAACGGACCGCGAAGATTGAGAGCGGCCGATCGCGCCGAGCGCCATCAGAATTAAGGTCCAGAGAAAGAATCGCTTCATGGCGAAGGAATCTTAGCAGGCTGAAGGCCTAAGACCTGGGAGCTAACGGCTGACAGCTAGTTATGCACGTGCGGGCTCTGCGCGGGGTTCGCGTGGTGGGTGGGCGGCTCTTTCACGACTTTCACATCAAAACTTACCGGCAGAGCTTTGGGCGGAAAACATTGCGCGTTGTCACAGGCCTGGTAACGCAGCAGGCCGTGCATCACGTATTTCCCTGGCTGCACGGCGTGCAGAGGATGTACGCCTACCGCGATGGTGAAGTCTCCGCTGTACACGTTGAGCTTCTGATCCGGCGAAAATGGGAAGGTCAGATCCTTGCCCTCGGGGTAGTCAATCTTTCCCAGGATGATGTCGGTGGGCAGGTCCATCTTCAAACTCGTGGGAATCAGGTACTCGTCCTTCGGCGCATTGGAGTTGATGTGGAATCCGGACGCGACACGGAAATTCAGATTTACCATGGTCTGCCTTGCGCGCCGTGCGGTGACCAGCGGCACCGGAGCGAACGACACCCTGGGCGCCTTTCCCTCTTGCGCTGACGCAATGCCCGCGAGTAGCAGACAGATCAGGCTCGTTTTGTGGCTTCGCAAAATCATCCCGATACGCCTAATACTAGAGCGATTGCGGCCCTGCTCCTATTGTCACTTCTGAGCCTGTAGGGGTGCTGCCGCTGGTTGCGAGTTCACCGCTTGCGTGTCTAACGCCTTCTTGATCGAGTCCTCGATTTCAGCCCTGCCTTTCAGGCCGATGATCTTGTCCACAATCTTGCCATCGCGCCCAATGAAGAAACTCTCCGGCAACGCCGGGACGCCGCCGTAGGCATCGCCCACTGCCTCCTTGCCGAGCAGGACGGGATAGTTGACTCCCATATCTTTGGCGAACTTGGCGATGTCTTCCTTGCCGGAATCGTCCATTGCCACGCCGATCACCTGGAGGCCTTGCGATCCGTACTGATTCTGCAATTCCACCAGCCACGGCGTTTCGATCTTGCACGGGCCGCACCACGTAGCCCAGAAATTCAGCAGGACCGCTTTGCCGCGCAGGTCGGAGAGGCGCATGCTCTTGCCGTCGAGCGATTCCAGCGTGAAATCAGGTGCAGGCGACGATTTGGTGATACTCGATGTTGGTCCCGAGCGCCGCGCCGCGTGCATACCGAAGTAGAGCATTGCGGCGACGATGAGTCCGACGACTACCAGCGCCAGCGGATTGCGATTTCCGCCTCCGCTTAGCGGGGGGACTGCGCCAGGCGAGTCGCCGGACTTGCCGCCAGCGACATCAGGCTGCGGAAGAGACTCCGATTGTTCTACTTGTTCTACGGGCATCCCGTCAGATTTTTCAACCACAGACATAAACAAGTTCCTCCATCTACAAAGCAAAACGATTCAAGAACGAAAGCCAGCTCGAGATCAGTGTAAAGCGCCCGATCACCAGGAGTACACCCAACGCGATCATCAGGCCGCCGCTGGCGACTTCCAGTACGTGCATGTGCGAACGGAAGCGGCTGTAAAATTTCAGAAAGCGCTCCATCAGCAGCGAGGTCGCCAGGAACGGCACTGCCAGCCCCAGCGAATAGACCCCCAGCAGCGAGATACCTTTGACCAGCGTGTCCTGCTCGCCGGCCAGAGTCAGGAGCACGGTCAGAATCGGCCCCAGACAAGGCGTCCAGCCGAACGCGAAGGCGAATCCGATGACGAACGCCCCGATCGGGGTGCTGCTGCCCTTCACGCTGTGCAGCCGCGCATCGGTGTAGAGGGCTTTGATCTTGAAAATTCCGGTCAGGTGCAGTCCGAAAATAATGATGACCACGCCCGCCACAATCGACAGCGTGTGCTTGTAGCGTGCCGCCATCTGCCCGATTTCGGTCGAGATCGCTCCCAGCGTCACAAACACCACGCTGAAGCCGAGGATGAATCCAATTGAATTCACCATAACCCGGCGCATGAGCTGGCCCTGCGGCGCCTTCAATTCCTCGACGCCCGCGCCCGAGATCAGAGATACGTATCCCGGCACCAGCGGCAGCACGCAAGGCGAGAGAAACGAGATCAGGCCTGCGATGAAAGCGGCGAGGGGAAGCGGAAGGCTCGAGAGAAAGCTCGACATTAGCCTTTATTGTACCTGCTGGGCGTCTTACCTCTGTTTAGATAAGACTCTCTTATTTAGATCAGACTCTCGGGGCGGGATTTAGTTGCAACGGTTGTGCAGAGATCCGGGAGACGTCAGCGTGGTTTGCCGGGTAAAGAGGATTCCGCCGGCGGTGCGGGGTCCGGCATTTGTTCCGAAGATTCTCCCAGCTTGCGGAAGACGCCGCTGGGGAGGATCGCCGAGAGGACGGCGCGGGTACCTTCCTGGCGCACTTGCAGGCTGTCGAAAACGGCCTTTACGTCGGCATCGGTGCCGGCCGATCCGACGGAGATTTCGGCGCTGCGAAACATTGCCAGAGAGACATTGGCTTTGTCGGTGATGTTGCGGGCATCTTCGTCGCTGCCCGCCCAGGCTTCGGCGCGCAGGTGCAATACGCCGGCGCGCAGAGGAAGATGCAGCGGGTTATAGCTGGCGGAAATCACCAGGTCGGCATGCCGGGGAAAGATCGAAGACCAGGCTTCAAAGCCCGGCGACGACGGTTCGACGCGCGCCACCAGCCAAACCGGGCTGGCCAACTGTACCCGCTTGTAATAGCGGCGTAGGAGCGCCGGACCTCCAAACGGGGACGCCAGCCGGCGGGAGCGGTCGACCATGCCGCGGATTACGGCCGGATCGTCGTGATTCGAGGCCGCGACCGTGTCCACGCCTAGAAGGGCGATCCGGAACGACCGTCCGTACAGGGGAATGGTGAAGATGTCGATCGAATTGTATTTCTCGACGGATTGCGCGGTCCGCTTCAGGTAAGCGAGGCATCTGCTCCCGTCGAATCGTCCGGTGAAGACCTCGGAGAAACGAGGCTCCGGTGCGGCGCCTCCAGTTCCGCCGCCGGGCCAATTTTGTGGGTAGTGGACGGCGAAGGCCACGGCATCCAAGTCGCGTTCGAAGTCAAAGCCGGTCTCCTGGATGAAGCGCTCGTATTCGGGATCGTGAGAGACCGGATTCTGCGAGCCGGGATTTTGTGAACCGGGACTCTGAGAACCTAGACTCTGAGAGCCTAGATTCTGAGAACCTGGAAAGACGAGCTTTCCGCCATTTGCTCGGCGGGCCCAGGCAAAATCGGCGTAAATAAAGGCGTCGGCGCCGGGCAGCAGCCGCGCGGGTTCCGGCGGAGCATGCTTTCGCAGTTGGACGGCAAGCGTGACGGCCGCCGCGACGACTACGACTGCGAGAGCGATGGGGAAGGTGCGCCTAATTCGCATGAAATGCGGGTCAGGGATGAAATGATAGCACCCCGGCGGGTTGCGGCGGGGGGCAGAGCTAGTTGGGCTTGGATTCTCCGAGATGAGCCACTTGTTCCGCCAACTTGAACCCTACGCTCGATTCACTCGCGCAGTCGTTGTAAGCGGTCAAAAGCCGGCGCGGATCTGCCATAACCTCCATGACTCCGGCAAGCCCGCGTTTCTTTTCAATTGCCGACAGCAGCACCGCGCCGGTGGCGTGGTAGCCCATGTCGAAGAAAGCGGACGAGGCTTCCGCGTAGCTCTCGTCGGACAAGGGACCCTTCAAGGCTCCCCACAGGATGTTTTCCATAGCTGGAAGAAGTGCAGGAACCTTGGCGAGATACGGCCCGACGTCGGGCTGTTTCTCAAGATCGGCCAGCTTCTCATGCCCATTGATCAGCAACGTCGCGCTGCCCTCCATCATGGTCGCAACCAGGAACGTCCAAGCCTGGGCTTCACCAGGAGTAAGGTTCATGGAATCCCGCTTCTGATCCAGAATCTGACCATAGCCGAGGTGATGTGTTTCGTGTGCGAAGAATTCGACCACTGAGGCCGGTGACATGGGAGCGGCTGTTCCCTGCGAATTTCGCCATGCCGTGATGAGCACATCGAAGTAGAGTTGATCATCGATGGCAGCAGCGCCCGCGCGTCCTCCCATAACGACGTAGAGCTTGGGCGCGAGTGCTACATTTTGGGGAAGATAGTTGCGGGCGAGCGGGATCGCATTGGCGATAGACGGATTGCGTTGCAATTCTGCCAGCCGCGATTCCAAGAGGGAAACATGGTCTCGGCCCCACAGCAGCGAAGGGCCGACATCCTGGATCAACCCAACCACCCCTCTTTCGGCGCGGGAACCGGGCTCCGCCGGTTTCACATCGGCGATTTTGCCCGCGCAGGCCGCTTCCACTACGTTTTTGTATTGCTGCAATGTGACGCGCCGGGAAATGTTCTGTTGCTGGACGACCAATCCCGTTCCCGGAAAGGAAAGGACGCGGTCGATGGCTGCAGTCGAGACTTTATGGTCATGGCAGGAGCGGAGCAGTTCCAACATCGCATGCGCCTGGGTGAAATCCGGAACGCTTTGCCCATGCGCGCCGCCCATGAAGAGTGTGGACACCAAGAAGCAAATTGGGACGAGGGCGCCGGGGTCGAGCTGTCGGGGGAATCGCATTGATCTGAGTACGGCGATATGAGGTAGCCGGTTCCGGGTTAGGGGCGGCGCCCGCATCCTTGATATGGATATGCAGTGCAGGGTGTACCCCAAGAAAGTGATGAGTCATGCGGCCCTCTGTTCCGTTCTGCGTTCCCAGAAGTCCTGAAAGCGACCACTCAGCTTGGCACAGCGGAGAGCGATGATGGCGTTGGAGCCTTGAACAGTCCAGTGCATTC
>WNGK01003619.1_pt1 | contig 25666 bp, 21 predicted proteins | sample 5400601 | NCBI WGS metagenome assembly WNGK01 (sample SAMN13153376, study PRJNA577476) | soil metagenome | isolation source: 60 cm soil or saprolite under Garry oak tree replicate 1 | place: USA:California | collected 2016-06-15
GAGCCACGCCTCCCAGGTTCGGTCAATTCTCTCCTCGCCGCAAATCCGCACGACGTAGGTAGTGTCACCATCGAGGATCTTGGTGGGGTGTTCGCGGATAAGCATGGCGGCCATGTTCGCACCGGATTAGATGTCACATGGGTAACATGCGTTTGATCCTCGCCGATGCTGCGATCTCGGTCTGCGCTGACAGACGCAAGCGGAACTTGTGCCTACAGTATTCTTCCGATACACCCACGTCCACCTGGTACCGGATTCTGCCTGCCTGCATCTGCTTCCCTGCTCGGACTTGGACAAACGCACTCCTCGTCGTCGCAGAGCGGCTGGTTGCACGAATCGTTGATGGTGTGTTCTCCCGGCTGGCAACCACGCCAAAGGACGGCAATGACGAACTGAACGCAAACTGTATCTCAGGGAAAAAGAAGCTGCCCTGTATATGGGTGTCAGCGTTTTCGCTTTGCGGAGTTGGAGGAGCAAACGGTCGAACAACGGAATTGATGAGCACATGCGAACACGAATGATCCACCGGGCCCCGGGGCGATCTGCTTGATGGAGAGTGCACTTGGCCAGGCCAAGCCGCCCAAAATCCCCTCACAACCTCAGCAAGTACTTGAATCTAGGAGGTCGTAAGATCCGCAGCACTGTTTTGCCCGCAAATTGGTGAAGGTGTTGAAAAACTCGGGAGAGATGAGGACATTGCGGTCGATCACTGTTTTCGGCGGGGATTTCGTCTGATCCTCTTATTTGGTTCTCTACCACCTTTATCTGTGCTAAGCAAGCGTTCAGGAGGAATGCCGACGATGATGGGTCAGCAAACACGGACGGGGTCATTGTTCTACTACTTCCGAATAGAAGACCAGATTCCCAAGGATCACCTGCTCCGAGTCATTGACGAGCAGATCGATCTGAACCTCGTGCGCGAACGAGTGAAGGACCTCTACAGTGCGACGGGCCGCCCCTCGATTGATTGCGAGGTGCTGCTGCGATTGCTTGACTTTCCGCAGATCTGGGTAGCAAGTTGGGAGAATCGCGATCTGCGGCAACTGCTGTGGCACCGGCACCGGATGGTAAAGGCGCGCACACGGATCATGAACCAACTGCAAGCAGTGGCGCTCAACCGCTCTTCTGATGACTGTCAGTTAATTTCCACTGCGAAAGCTTGCTCCCCACGAACGCTCCCGCGGATCTGCCGTTCCCAACTTCAATCTAAGCGAGAATATCTATGCTAGTGCCAGATGTGGAAACTTTTCCTGCGCTCCCTTCACTCTCACTCCTACCAATCGACGACCGCATAAATACCGACGCGGGACAATTTATGTGGCGTCCGCAGCAATGCGACAGCCCTGAATGCAGCTGGTATCGAATCAATCCGAAGAAAAAATATCCACGCTGGCAAAAGGTTGTCATTGACGAGTCGGAGAAAGGGGACCATATGGCATCCTGTGCCATGCACGCCCAACTGCCCAACTGCGCAAAGTGGTAGTTAGACACTTCAATAGCGTGATGATGCGCGAACGGCTGCACGGGGGATCGCCCTGACGGCAGCACCCGTCAGAAGAACGTTTCTCTTGGTCCCCGGCCAACCTTGATTCCGAAATTTGGCTTGAAAGCTATCGCTCCGAAGGAGGAGAATATTTGCCTAATGAGAGACTTACCCGTGGCAAAGCAAAGTTTTGGGGCCTGCCGGGGTAATGTCGCTGACGATCGAAGGAGCCCTAATGCGCAGCCTCAAAGTCTTGGCGTTCATGTTGCCGTTTTTTTGGATCACTCTTTCATGGAGTCAAACTGGTACGTCGACCGTTCGTGGAACGATCACCGATCCGCAGGGTAGAGTCGTCGCGGGCGCAACCGTCACGCTGACGAACGTGGAGACTAACGCGTTGCGCACCACTAAATCCACGGATACCGGCAGCTACGTGTTCGACCTGATTACTCCCGCTGGCTACCGCTTAGTAGTCGAAGCTACCGGTTTCAAGAAGAAGGTCGTCAACGGCGTCACGGCCCTTATCGGTAAGCCGACCGAGAGTAATGTCGTGCTGGATGTGGGTACGGTGTCCGAAACGGTAGAAGTAAAGGCATCCTCTCAGGAAGCACTGATCAATACGCAAGACGCGACACTGGGCAATAACTTTGATTCTCTTCAGATCACACAGTTGCCACTCGAAGCCCGTAACCTCGTGGATTTGCTTAGTTTACAGCCTGGTTCCACCCGCGAGGGCTATGTCACGGGGGCGAGAGCAGATCAGGCGAACGTCACAATGGATGGCGTTGACATCAACAACGCGGTAAGCGGGAACGCCGAGATACCAAGAAGCACGAACAGCTTAGTCATAGGTGGACTGGATAACGACAGAGGCGACATCACGACGGGTCCGGTACTTAGGCTGAACTCCGAGGCAGTCGAGGAATTTCGTGTCACTACCGCCAACGGGAATGCCAATCAGGGTCGCTCCTCCGGTTCCCAGATCAACATTCTGACCAAAGGGGGAAGCAACGCCTGGCACGGAGCCGCATCCGAATTTTACCGGTCCAGAGGGTTTACGGCGAACGATTGGTTCAATAATCATGCGACTCCCCAAGTACCTCGCTCGCCATTACAGCGGAACACGTTCGAGGGCGCCTTAGGCGGTCCGATAATCAAGAACAAGGCATTCTTTTTCTATGATTATGCAGGTCGTCGTGACGCGAGCAGCCAGACGGTGAGCAGGACCGTTCCGCTGGCGACTCTGGGGCAGGGGATAATCAATTATCAGTACTGCACGAACCCCTCTTGCAGCGCCATACAACAGGCGTCGCTGAATCTGACTCAGAACCAGCAGGTTTACTCGGCTGCAGGAATCAACCCAGCTGCACTGTCTGCGCTGGCGGCAGCCTCTGCTCAGTTTCCAAATAATGATGCAACTACAGGCGATCAGTTGAATACCGGTGGGTTCCGGTTCAATGCGCCAGCGCCAACTCGGCTAAACGCGCATACCGCGAAGCTTGACTTTAATCTCACGAATAACCAGACTGCCTTCGCTCGGGTGCAAATACAGGACGATCATCAGACGCTCCCTCAATGGTTGCCGGGAGCACCTTCTCCACAGGTGTGGGCCCATAATTGGGGCTTAGCCGCTGGCCATACTTGGACCCTCGGAAACCATTGGGTCAACAACTTCCGCTATGGCTTAACGCGGCAAGCGTTTACAAAGGGCGGCGACAGCACAGGGAACGACACCGAATTTCGTTTCGTCTTCCAGCCCACCGGGCAACTGCACACCCTTTCTGAAGTCATCCCTGTTCATAACTTCACCGACGATGTGTCATGGATACGCGGGAATCACACAATACAGTTTGGTGCCAACATCCGACTGGTGAGCAACAGCCGCGGCGACTTCGTCAATGCCTTTGATTTCGCAGAAATGAATCCTTCTTTTTACGCGGGTGCTGGTGCCCCCGTTCCGGCTGCATTTCAAAGTTATCTCGATTCACAACATCTGCCGGGAGATGAGACGGTCGGACAATCGCTCTCGTCCACGAGGGAAGTACGAGATGCAGCCACAGCGATCATCGGCCGCTTCACGGAAATGACCGCGAACTTCACCTTTGCTAAAGATGGCACTTTGTTGCCGGCCGGCTCCCCTGCCGTTCGCAACTTTGCCACACAGGCCTATGACGAATATGTCCAAGACACTTGGAAGGTTCGCCCCAGCCTAACGCTCACGCTCGGGCTACGCTACAGTCTGGAGCGTCCCGTTTATGAGACACACGGGTTTGAGGTCCAACCTACCCTACCGCTCGGTCAGTATTTGGCTGACCGGATAGCGGCGGGCAAACAAGGGAACAATTTCGTGGATCCGATCGTTATTAACCGCTCGGGGCCAGCGAATGGCGGGAAACCACTTTACAATTGGGACAAGAATAATTTCCAGCCGCGCATTGCCGTTGCGTGGTCCCCAGATAATGGCAAGACTTCGTTGCGCAGCGGGTTTGCGGTGACAAACGACTATTATGGGGAGGCGCTCGCGGTCGACTTTGATCTAAACAACACTTTAGGCTTTGTCTCGAATTTCACCAACCACGCGAATACCTTCGATATTACGGCCGGTTCACTGGGACCGCAGTTTACTGGTTTTGGGCAAGATGTTCGATCGCTGATCGGACCTGCAGGCGGGACTGTTCCCACAACTCTAACATTCCCAGCGGAGGCGAGCCTGCTGGATGGCATAAACACATTCGGCGAACGTATTGAGCAGTCGCTGGATTCCAAGTTGCACGCGCCCACTCAATACGTTTGGAACTTTACCATCGAGCGTCAACTGCCCAAGGGCGCCGTGCTCTCAGCATCGTATATCGGACGGATGGGGCGAAGTCTCCTGCTGCGGCGAGACGTGACTCAGTTCAACAACTTGCGCGATCCGAAGACCGGTGTGGACTGGTACACGGCCGGAACAGCACTCGAAAAGCTGCGTTCGAAAGGAGTCGATATTTCCCAGGTCCCGTCAATGTTGCCCGCAAACATTAATCAGTATTTTAACGATATGTTCCCAGCGCAATTTGCTCAGCTCCTGGACAATTATGAGGGCCTGCCCTGTGATCCGACTCAGACTCTGGGAGGATTCGATTGTAACTGGACTAACGCCCAAGCATTTCTAGGTTATCAAACCAATAACGTTGGATTCTTTTCAGGCAACGACTACACCGACGTACAAGCAGAGATGGATCTAGCGCTTGCTGCGAATGGCCTGCCCATCAGATTCATGCAGCCGCAGTATGGCGCATTATCCACATGGGCCACGGTAGGGAACTCGAACTATAATGCGCTGGCAGTTTCACTGCGTGAGCGCCTTAACAGCGTGACTATGGATTTCAATTACACCTGGTCGCATTCTTTAGATGACGCTTCTGGATTACAGACGGAAACCGGCTACGGCAATTTCCAAACTAACGGCGCGTTTATCCCTAATTCCCTTCGGCAGCGCGACAACTATGCTAACTCGGACTTTGACGTCCGTCACAGCATCAATGCTGACATTGTGTGGCAGCTGCCATTCGGTAAAGGCCAGGCTTTCATGGGCAACGCCGGTCGCGCGGCTGATGCCATCCTCGGTGGCTGGCAGCTTTCCAGTATCTTCCGCTGGAACACCGGACTGCCTACCGGAGTCTCGCCGTTCGATGAGGCCCAGTGGGCGACCAACTGGAATGTCCAATCCGATTCCACTCCGACTGGGTCGATCCATATGTGCCCGAACAAGCCAGCCAATTCTTCGCCCAAACTTTTCGGCTCCTGCGGCGTCGACCAGGTATACCAGAGCTTCCGAAATGCGTATCCGGGCGAAGGCGGTCCGCGAAACATATTCCGGTTCCCCGGGTATGTGGACCTTGATCTGGGAATATCGAAGGCGTGGAAGATGCCGTGGAACGAAGGCCATCAGCTCCAGCTTCGCTGGGACGTGTTCAACGTGACTAATACACAGAAGCTGACCGGCATCGCCGATTTTGCAGTCGCTCAAGATCCGGGTCTGAATCAGCTGAGTGCACCACCAGACTGGTCGAACTTTACCCAGATCCAGGGTCAGGCGCGAGTCATGCAGATCGGGGCGCGGTACTCGTTCTAATCGAGAGCTGATAACTCACAGCAGGCTGGGCATTCGTGCTCAGCCGTTTTCATTCAGCACGTCTGCTATCGTGAGTTGCGCGTACGCACATTCCGGACGTATCGTCGCTAGCCCTAATTTCTCAACAAACAAAAAGGCTGTCGTTTCGTGGCATAACAGCTATAGCGAGTAGTAGTTAGGCCAACGAAGGGAGACAGCCCTATGACAACAGAGTGTACCCAAGAACCGTTTCCATTTCATCCCTTAAATCAGCGAGAAGTGCGCGGGCAATTTGACGGCGGATCCATCACCAGCGACGCCGGGGGTTTACTGTTGCGCGAGGTGGAGATGCGGACGAACATCATCGGCCAGTTCGCGAGCTGCTTTACCGACTATCGGGATCCGGAACTGAGGGAACATGCGGTGGCCGAGTTGGTGGCGCAGCGGATCTACGGGCTGGCCTTGGGCTACGAAGATTTGAACGATCAAGAGGAGTTGCGGCGCGATCCGCTGTTGGCGGTGTTGGTAGAGAAGGAGGATCTGACGGGAAAGATCAGCGGCGGGTGCGCGATCAGGGCACCGCCCTCAACTTCGCATCCCAGAAGCTCGATCTCTCGAAACTCAAACACGACACCTTTCTCGATTTCTATCTCTGCGAATCTCATCTCGAATGTCATCGTGCTCTGCGAATCTCATCTCGAATGTCATCGTGGATTTCTGCGCCTGGACGACTACTACGTCAAAGTGCTCACGCTGAAAAGAGCCCTCGGCGGCAGAGTTTCCCGCTGCTCCTCCAACAGCTCCTCGAAGTCGAGGGTAACTTCGTGCTTTTCTTCTACCGACTTTTCTGGCGCAGAGGAATTTAAACGCGAGAGCGCTTGGTGTTGTGGCAAGTCATGGAATTAAACTCTCCATCACGTCTGTGAGGCGCTCACCGAAACCTGCCGTGAGTGACCAGGGACTGGGCTGGCGCAAGACATGAAGTTTTCCGCGCTTATCCAAAACATCGAAATGAGTACGCTTTCCCTTACGATAAAAGCGAATGCTGACAGCTGCTTTTCCGACGTGCAGGTTGCGTAAGATGATCTCGGGGAGCCAATCTGGCAGATGCGGATCGACCAACAGCATGTTCATAGGCGCATAGGGATAAATGCCTAATATGGCCTGCTTGATGGAGAATAGGCTCGAAGCCGACCACGCCTGAGGCCAATTGGTTTTCGGATAGAGCGCCGGAAAAGGGTGCTCCCCATCACGCGGATGTCCACTGAAGCACTCGGGCAGGCGATTGTAGTCGAAAAGCGTGCTGGCTTCGAAGATAGCGCGTGCAATCTTGTGAAGTTCCTCAATCAGCCCAAAGCGCATCATGCCCATGGCGAAAGTGCCATGTTCCACCGGCCAGACCGAACCTCGATGATAGCTGTAAGGATCGTACGCAGGATGATCTGAAGAGAGGGTGCGCACACCCCAGCCACTAAACATGTCATCCTGCATGAGCCGGCTGGCAACCGATGCCGCCAGATCTTTGTGTACGATGCCGCACGCCAGCAAGTGCCCCGGATTGGAACTGATCGATTTGATCTGGCGACGCTTCGCGTCAAGGCCGAGAGCAAAGAATCCCTCGTCGGGCATCCAGAAACGATCGTTGAAGCGTTTCTTCAGCTCAGAGGCTTCATGAAACATGCGGCGCGCCAATTCGCGATCGCCCATGAACCACAGTAATTCCGACATCCGGAGCTTTGCCGAATAAACGAAGGCCTGTTCCTCGCAAGTCGAGATTGGCGGATCGACTTGACTCCCATCTTCATACACGATGGCATCGCCGGAATCCTTCCACCCTTGGTTCCGATTGCCTTGGTTGGACAGCGATTGGTAGTCGTAAAATCCATCGCCAAAACGATCGGTATATTTGTCTTTCCATTGCAAGGCGAGCAGGGCAGGTTTCAGAAGGGGCATGATCAAGCCCTTGTTCCCGATCCAATGCCACAGCTCTGAGACCACGACCGGATAGAAGGATGAGGTGGTCGCGGCGCCATAGTAACGGGAGCGTGGGTTGTAATTGAGGTCAGCGAGCGGTCCGGTATGGGCTTCATGCAACATCCGGCCAGGTTGTTCATCGCGCCAGTTGTTTTCGACTTTTCCCTGCCACTTGGGTAATTCGTACAACGCGCCACTCATCATGCAAGTGGATGCAAGCGCTGCCTGCCAGCTTGCGGTGAGCGTATCGCGTCCGAACAATGCAACGTAGATCGGAAGCCCAGCCGCCATTACCCATACCCGGTCACCACGATCCAGATCCGGCAGGCGCAACGCAGCCAGATCATGCTTCGCCTGGACGAGAGCGGATTCCACCACCCCAGCGAGTCTTGGCTCAATGTTGGCTTGGAAGTGAGTGGATTCATTCAAGAAGACTGACCGCTTGCGATCGAGTTCGTTGCGTGTCCCAAAGAATTCGCGGCAATCGTACAACGCTCGCAACATCTTGCCGTCGACAACGGGAATGAACTTTACGCAGGTATGCCACGATTTTCCTGGATTGAGCTGGATGTGGAAACGCAGCTTAGACGTACTGTAGACAACCGGGGAATCCGCCTTCTCAACCCGCACAATCAGTCCACGATGAATATGAGCAATACCGCGATTGCCCTGGTGTGAGTAGCGGTGTTCGGCGCGGTAATCGAACGCCAGTTCCGCATTGCGAGCGGACAGGCGCCGCCAATGCCGGACAAGTTTTCCGCGCTGTTTTCGCTTGCAGGTTTCTGCTTGATCAGCGAAGTCGCCGTCCAATTCAATCTCAAATACGAAGTGGGTCTCTTGCTGGGTGAAATTGGTAAAGTCGATGTCTTCGTGTACGCCCAGACCGACGGTACGCGATACCTTCAATTCTATGGTCTGTTCAGAAGCTGCCTCCATCTCACCGGAACCGGTGTCTTCCTTCCATTTAAGACCCGGAGGAGGGCTGATGTAATATCCGAGCCACGAGTGTTGCTCCACGTTCGAAACCGCCACTGTTTCGGGTGCCTTACCTTCCACGAAATAGCGATACCGCGACAAGAGGCGTGTTTCACCAAAGAAAAGACCATGTCGGGGAAAATCTCCAATCAAGCCGTCAAGATCAGTGGCCAGCACCGCGCGACCCTGGCTACAATAAATTGTCCTGGGCCGTGGGGTTATCTTGGCAAGCGACCTGTGATGATGCTCCTTCATACCCTCCGATGCGCTTCGTGATTGAGGATTCCACTACACGTCCAACGAACGATCTGATGCTGATCCTCATTGTTTTCTGCTCTTCACCCAGACGAGGCCAGCCGCCGCGAATGCCACGACGCTCACCGCGATCAGCCCTGCCCGTGCCATTGATCTCTTCTGCTCGGCCTTGCGGGGATTCACAAATTGTCTTTCCGGAAACATGATGGGTTGGCTCTGTGTTTCGCCATTTAGTCCCAATTGCAGTACTTCCGCGAGGTGCAGTGCATGACGATTGGTTTCCTGGGCGATTTGCTCTTTGCAACTGAAGCCGTCGGCCATGATGATTGTCGAGAGTCCTGCCTTGCGCACCTCCGGCAAGAGCGACCTTTCACCACACGCGATCGATACCTGGTACTTGTCCTTTTCGTAGCCGAAAGAGCCCGCCATCCCACAGCAACCGGACTCCAATACTTCGTGATCGATGCCCATCTTTTCCATGAGCGACTTTTCTTCTTTAAAACGCATGATCGCTTTGTGATGGCAATGCCCTTGCACGAGCGCGTTGCGATTCAGCTGCGGAGGCTGATACCCAGGAACTTTCTTCTCCAGAAACTCCGATAGCGTAAAAGTGTTGTTGGCCAGGCGGCGAGCTTCAATCGAGTCAGGGAACAAATTATGCATTTCATCACGAAACACCGAACAGCAGCTCGGCTCCAAAACTACCATGGGCGTACCCGCTTCCAGATAAGGAGCAAGGGCCCTCAGGTCGCGACGAAGGTAGGACTTCGCTATCTCCAGGAAGCCGTAGTCATACAGAGGCCGGCCGCAACAGAGATGCCGGTCTAAAACCTCAACCTGATATCCCGCATGCTCGAGAACATCGACTGTGGCCTGAGCGGTTTCCGGCATGAAATAGTTATTGAACGTGTCTGCCCAGAGAAGCACTTTCGGGCCGCTTCCGGGTCGCGGCCCGCGTTTCCGAAACCATGCCTTGAACGTTTGTACGGCGAATGCTGGAATTTGCCTCTGTCGAGGCACTCCAGCGGCCATTTTCGCGAAACTGCGCAGAACCGGAAGCTGAGTAAACAGGTTCACAAACCCGGGAGCGATCGACGCCAATTGCGCCCATTTGTCGATCCATCCAAATGCGTACGCGTATACGGGACGAATGCGCCCATTCCAATAGTGAGCAAGAAACTCAGCCTTGTAGGTCGCCATGTCAACGTTCACCGGGCAATCACCTTTGCATCCCTTGCAGGCCAGGCACAGATCCAGCGCCTCTTTTATGTGCTCATCATGCCATCCATCGTGTATGACGTCGCCGTGCATCATCTCCCAGAGCAGATGTGTTCGCCCGCGCGTGGAGTGCATCTCTTCCCGCGTGACCATGTAGCTCGGACACATTGTGTCCTGCTCACCTTCGCCATTTTCCCGGCGGCACTTGCCTACCCCAACGCACCGCAATGCTGCGTGAGCGAAGCTGCCGTGATCTTCTGGAAACTTGAAGTGGGTGGGCGGATTCCACGGTTTGTAATTCGCACCCAAACGCAAGTTTTCGTCGATGCGATATGGATCCACGATTTTCCCTGGATTCATCTTCCAATCCGGATCCCAGATGGACTTGAACTCGCGAAACGCTTCAATCAGTTCCGGTCCGAACATCTTGTAGAGAAATTCCGCTTTGGATTGACCGTCGCCGTGCTCGCCGGAAATCGAGCCACCGTAACGGGTAACCAGATCGGTGGCTTCTTCCATGAAAGAACGCCATGTACGGATACCGGGCGCGCTCATAAGGTCGAAGTTCAAGCGGCAATGAATGCAACCCTGCCCGAAATGCCCATACAGGGCGGATTTGTATTGATATTTTTCGTAGAGCTTGCGCAGATCACGCAAGTAGCCGCCAACTTTTTTGGGCGGGACCGCGGAATCCTCCCACCCTTCCCAGGTGAGAGGTTCGCCGGGAACAAAGGCAGTGGCTCCCAGTCCTGCTTCACGCACGTCCCAAACTTTTTGTTGTTCTTCTTCGTCAACGCAAAGCTTCATGGTTGGTGCGCCCGCGCCCTCTAGAGCTTTCATCGTTTGGCGAGCCTGATCCTCGGCTTCTTCCGTTGTGCCACCGCCGAACTCCACCACCAACCAGCCTTTGCCTTCCGGAAGCACCGACAGATCATCCCGCTGCGGCATCCCCTTCTTCTTGACGTTGGTGATCAGAAATTCATCGAGTCCTTCAAAACCAATGGGTTTATGTTTAAGAATCTCGGGAACGTGATCGCCCGCTTCGTAAATGCTCGGATAACCAAGGACGAGCAAGACACGTTTAGGGTAGCTATAGACAAGCTGGACTTCCGCTTCCAGGATCGTGATACATGTGCTCTCGCTGCCGACAAGAGCGCGGGCCACATTGAAACGGCCGTCTGGCCCTGGCAGCAAATGATCAAGGTTGTAACCCGACACCCGTCGCGGAATGTGTGGATATCTTGCTTCGATCAGCTTGGCATATCGGAATCGTAACGCTTTGAGACGCTCGTAGACGTGGCCCACACGACCACCCTGCGCAATCTGTCTGTCAAGTTCGGTATCATCCATCCAGCCCACGGTCATTTGTGTGCCGTCATAAAGAAGGACGTCCATCGACAGCACGTTCTCACCGGCTTTGCCTGCCATCTGGGCGTGAACGCCGCAAGAGTTATTGCCTAACATGCCGCCAAATGTGCAGTGGTCGTGCGTTGCCGGGTCCGGGCCCCAGGTCAGCGTGTGCGGCTTGGCGGCATTCCGCAGGGTGTCGCAAATCGTGCCGGGCTGTACTCGAGCATATTTCTTCTGCGGATTCAGTTCGACGATATTGTGTAGATACTTCGACCAGTCTATGACTACGGCAACATTGCAACATTGTCCCGCCAGACTCGTGCCGCCTCCTCTGGAAAGAACCGGGGCTCCGAGTTTGCGGCAGGCGGCAATCGTTTGGATCACGTCTTCTTTGGATTTGGGAACGACCACACCGATCGGCACCTGACGGTAATTGGAACCGTCGGTGGCGTAGAGTGCCTTGCTGCCGGCATCAAAGCGGACTTCTCCTGCGATCGCGCTTCGCAATTGCGCTTCCAGTCCCGCGACGTCAACCTCCCGCGACTGATTCCGCCACGATCGTTTCAACTCTTCCGATGTGACCAGCGGAATCCGATTCGCAGACATCAATTCCCCCTTCAGGCTGCAAAACATTGCGCATCAGCCTGCTTCAGTTCGATTCCCATGCCGGGCCGGAGTTCCCCATTTACAGGCAGCGAATTCTGTTGCGCCCAAGCTGATAGTTGCTTTTGCTTTTCCGAATACGAAGTAAAGCCGCCACTGCGGTAAATGGCTTACTGACTCACGTACCCGGCCTAAGAGTGTAACCAGCGGAATGTCCAATAAGCGAGCCTTCAAATCCCACAGCGCCGAATCTACGGCCGAAATTGCCATTGAGACGATCCCGGCACGTCCCAGGTTACGCGTGCGGCATACCATGGCGTTCCAGCAGGCAGATATCGCCATGGCGTCACGGCCTTCTACCGCTTTCGCGAGCAGATGGTGTACCGGGTTGGCAGTGGCCGTGTCCGCGTAGGTGTGACCGAGACCCTTTTTGTTTCCCGCACTCGCCTGTACCAGTACGAGTGTGGTGCTGTTCCACTCCAATGTGCCATCCGACTCCGGAAAATCAGTCGGCACGGTATAGATAGAAACATCGATGTCCTTAATGGGTACGAACTTGCTGTCCCTGGTAATCATCGGCTCTTGATCTGGCGTGAGCGTGGATTCGCACAAGAGATTCCAAATTTCGCACTATTCGTGGCCACTCATATCCAGATGACATAGTGAGAGAAGAGGTGGCCTAAAAAAGTCTCGAGATCGAGTTAATGTGCTAATTGCTGAAGCCGTTCTTTGCGGCCCGCATTCGCCGGCGCCGGCCTCCAAGTTTGTTTTTTGAAATTGAAAAACATTCTTCCTTTCCTGGTGTGCGGCGATGATGCCCTGCGCATCTTTAATAGTGTTGAAAGCCTTGTCCCGTAGGAGGTTGTTTATGACCGCAGCGGATGTGCTCGTCGAAGGGTTGATCGACTGGGGAGTCGAAGTAGTGTTTGGACTACCGGGCGACGGCATCAATGGAATCATGGAGTCACTTCGAACTCATCAGGACAAGATTCGATTCATCCAGGTGCGGCACGAAGAGGCCGCCGCATTCATGGCCTGCGGATATGCCAAGTTCACAGGGAAGCTCGGGGTATGCCTGGCTACGTCGGGTCCGGGCGGAATCCATCTATTGAACGGACTGTACGATGCCAAGCTCGATGGCCAGCCGGTATTGGCCATCACCGGCCTTCAATTTCACGATCTGATAGGCACTCACACCCAGCAGGATGTCGCGCTCGACAAGCTGTTCATCGATGTTGCCGTTTTCAATGAACGGATCATGGGGCCTACTCATGTGGAGAACATAACGGACTTGGCTTGTCGCACTGCTCTGGCCTACCACGGCGTTTCTCACATCACATTCCCGGTTGATCTACAGGAAAAGGAAATCAAAGAGCGGCAGCGCTCAAAGCGCAATGTGCCGCATCACACGTCGGATGTATACGCGCGTAGCGCTCGCCTTCCCGATCAGATCGATCTGGAAAAAGCGGCAGACATTCTCAATCGCGGCAAGAAGGTTGCGATTCTCGCCGGCCGCGGTGCGTTGGGCGCCACGGATGAACTGGAGCAGATTGCAGAGTTATTGGGCGCCCCGATTATTAAGGCTTTGCTAGGCAAAGCTGCCGTTCCCGACGATAGTCCTTTTACCACAGGTGGCATCGGCCTGCTCGGAACTAAGCCATCGCAGGAGGCAATGGAGGATTGCGACACACTGCTGATGGTTGGCAGCTCATTCCCTTATATCGAGTTCATGCCTAAGCCCGGCCAGGCGCAGGGTGTCCAAATCGAATTGGATCCCAAGCGCATCGGCTTGCGCTATCCAGTCGAGGTCGGGCTGGTTGGCGACAGCCGCCGCACTCTGTGTGAACTCATTCCATTACTCAAACGCAAGGAGGACAGGGGCTTTCTAGAGGCCGCCCAAGCAGGAATGAAAGACTGGTGGCAGATCATGGAGAAGCGTGCTACTCGGACCGACAAACCGATGAAGCCCCAGGTGGTCGCGTGGGAGTTGGGTAAGCGACTGCGTAACGACGCCATCGTGAGCTGCGACAGCGGCACAATTGCGACCTGGTGGGCCAGACAAATCCTCGCCCGGCGCGGCCAGATGCATACGCTCTCCGGCAATCTCGCTACCATGGCTCCCGGATTGCCTTACACGATTGCCGCCCAGGTTGCCTTTCCCAATCGCCAGTGCGTTGCTTTCGTCGGTGACGGCGGCTTTTCTATGCTGATGGCGGATTTCGTGACCGCCGTGAAATACAAGTTGCCGATCAAGGTTGTCATCATCAAGAACAATACGCTCGGGCAGATCAAATGGGAGCAGATGGTTTTCCTGGGCAACCCCGAGTATGGCGTGGACCTGCAACCGATAGACTTTGCGGCATTCGCTTATGCTTGTGGCGGAGTTGGCTTCACCCTCGAAGATCCCGGCGAATGTGGCCACATTCTGGATCAATTCTTGAGCGCTCCTGGGCCGGCCGTAATGCAGGCGATCGTCGATCCCTTCGAGCCGCCCTTGCCCGCAAAGGTCAAGGTAGAACAAGCTCTCCACTTTGCCGAATCTCTGGCGCGTGGCGAGCCTAACCGCAAGAAGATCGCCCTCACTACTCTTTCGGACAAGGTCCGAGAGTTGATTTGATGAAGCTTGAACTTCCGCCACTAGAAACCGGCGGCCGGAACCGAGACGGTGTTTCTCACGGGGATTCGGAGGAGATTGTGAAGAATGAAACCATTGTTATTACCGGAGCGTCCGCCGGCCTGGGCCGGGCCGTTGCACGCGAATTTGGGCGTCATGGAGCTAAGGTGGGCCTCCTTGCCCGCGGTATCGATGGGCTTGAGGCCGCAAAACGTGAAATCGAGGCGTTGGGTGGACATGCGATGGTCATGCCTACGGACGTCGCTGATGCTAATGCTGTCGAACAAGCTGCTGCCGCCGTCGAAGAGCAGTTCGGTCCGATCGATATTTGGATTAACAACGCGATGACTTCGGTCTTTTCCCCGGTCAAGGAAATGGAGCCGGAAGAGTACAAGCGAGTGACCGAGGTTACCTATTTGGGTGTTGTGCACGGCACCCTTGCCGCCCTCAAACGGATGCTGCCGCGCGATCAAGGCACGATCGTACAAGTCGGATCAGCCCTCGTGTATCGCAGCATTCCGCTCCAGTCTGCTTATTGTGCCGCCAAACACGCAGTCGCAGGATTCACAGATTCACTGCGCTGCGAACTGATTCATGACAAGAGTAAAGTACGATTGACGATGGTGCAGATGCCCGCCCTCAATACGCCTCAGTTCGGCTGGGTCAAGAACCGTTTGAAGAACAAAGCTCAGCCGGTGCCGCCAATTTTTCAGCCTGAAGTCGGTGCGCGAGCGATCTATTGGGTGTCCCATCATCATCGACGTGAGATCTACGTGGGTTGGTCTACAGTGGAGGCCATTGTCGGAAACAAGCTCGCTCCGAGAGCTGCGGATCGTTACCTGGGCCGCACAGGTTACGAATCACAGCAAACATCGGTGCCCGAGGACCCGAACCGCCCCGACAATTTGTGGAAGCCGATTTCCGGAGACCACGGAGCTCACGGCACTTTTGATAACCGCGCACGGGAGAATAGCCATCAACTTTGGGCGGACCTACACCGTCTTTGGATCGGGTTGGGGCTCGCGGCTGCCGTGGGCGCAGGCTTTTTCCTGGCCTCAGAATCCCGGAGCGAATCATCCACTTCACATTCCAAGATACCCGCAAGCCGAGGGCGCAGGCGCGCGGCATAAGAAACCCGAGACAGTCATGACTCTTTATGAACAGCAAGAAAAAGCCGGCGCCAGCCGGATCGACATGGTTTTTCTCTGTCGTGGTGGCGCTGGCTGCTGCGAATAATCGCGACTTCGTTGGCAGCTCTAAACGTCGACAGTTCTTCCTATTCTCTCGGGATGGACAGAGACGCCATTCGGCCCATGGTCAGATTGATAAAGGCGCCGTGATATGACCGCCCGTGCCGTAAGAGCGTTGGCAGTAGCAAATCGCTCAGACCTTACATCTATCAGCACGTCCACGCCGTATGGTTGATGATCCTGTCAGCCTTCGCGAGCGCTTTCCTCACCTCTATCCAGCCATTGCACGCCCGGGCTTCCAGGCAAGGCTGTGGATGCACTGCCGGCCCATCAAGCACACGGCCATCCTCCAGGGCAAAACGTGAGGCGTGATATGGACACACAACGCTGTCACCGACCAGCTTGCCTTCTGAGAGCGGCCCACTGAAGTGGGAGCACGTCTCCGCCATGGCAAACAGACGCTCTCCGCGACGAACAAGTAGAATGGGCACGCCATCGTGCATCGCTCGGGTTGGTTTGTTGGCAGCCAACTGCGATTCAGGCAAAACGGCTACGAACTTTTCCGGGAATATTTGGCCCGCTGTGCGATCGACCCCTACTCTATGCTCGTAAACCATCTTTCCGCCGAGATGGGCTGCATATGACATGAGAGCATAACCGAGGGCGGCGAGGATCCGGCCTTCAGTGCGCGCCTTCCTTCTTCGTAAAATGAGCGAGGTCGCAAACAGCGCGGTAACTCCAAGGTTCAGTAGCCCATGAGTGATTCCGAGTCGGCGGGCCGGCGGATCAACATCCGACCAGTCAGTCACTCCGGTTGCAGCGGCGCCCGCCGCACCGACAAGCCCTATAGCGATCGATGTATTGGCGGCCAGCGCGAACTCGCGGCGATTACGAAGCAAGTCTAAGGCATCAAACACCATCGCTACCGTCCAGGCTTGGGAAAGTATGCGGCAGGGGGTTTCCTGCTTTGTGGCTGTGCTTGGCTTTGTCATTTGATCTCCTCATAACCTTGAGACAGCGTGGTTGCTGATCCTCTTAGTAAGATGCCAAATCCCCCAGTCGCCGGCTAGGGGGGAGAATGTTAGAACTTTCGACTTACGGCCGCGTACGCTAGCACGTGTCGATTTTCAACAATTCGAAAATCCTGACAGTGAGCTTGTCGGATGGAAAAGTCATGTTCAGTGAGTTTCGAACTCGACGGCAATGTTCATGGGTCTGAACGCAGGGGAGCGTCCGGATCCGTCTTCGAGGCATGCGTCTCATTCGACCGCCGCTCGCCGCGAAAGTTCACTGTGGGATTGCCGGGATCGTCCGGCGGAGTCGCCGCCTTCTCCTGTTTCGCTTGAAAGCTCTTCTGACTCGCCCAGGCTTCCAGCAGCGTGCCGTCCACCGTGAAGTGCTCGTCCGACGTCAGGCCTTGGGCTCCGGCTCGCACCACCACTTGCGCCAGAAACTCCTTGGCCACATCGGCCTCCAGCAACCGGTCGCGGTTTTTGGTGAAGCTGGTTGCGTCCCAGACTTCATCATCCGCATTCAAACCGACAAACCAGCGGAACAACAAGTTGTAATCCATCTCTTCCATGAGCAGTCGCTCGCTGCGGATCGAATACAGCAGACGTCGGAGCCGGAACATCCGAACCGTCCTGACAACCTCTGGGAACCGGTGGCGGGTGATCACGGAGCGCACGGTGTCTTTGACGATCGCGCGCAACAAAAAAGCTATGAAGTATGGGCGGACCTGAATCGCTTCTGGTTAGGTATCGCAACGGTGTTAGGCACCTGTGCAGGGTTGTTCTTTGCTCTCAAATCTCGGAGCTGAAGTTCACAGTCGCACGGTCGAAAGCCTTCGGGATGCGGGCGATCTCCTGCGTCAGCAACTGGTCCCAAAGCTTCCAGCCCAGCCGCGCCGCGAGTTCGCGGGCTATACCTGCCTCCCCGCAGCCATACTCCCGTTCAATAGTGATGATTCGGACCACGGCCTTCTGATAGTTGGATGCGGCCGCTCGGTCACCGGAATCATTGATGGCCTGCGCTGCCTGCGACGACAGCCTGTTTACGCAGGAGGTTGGCGGCTTCAGCCACAGTGAGATCATCTGAGATCTGATGAAAATCACTGCGGCGCACTTTCTGCTGCACGCTGATGGTCTTAAAGAGAAGAGCCTTACCTTTCATGTCCACATTCAGAAGCGCCAGCTCCCAGTAGCCCGGCGCGACCTCCGTTTGTTCGACTTCGAACAGGCCTCCCGCATTCAAATGTCCCAGCAAGCCGCCGCCGAATTTCACCTCGCGGGTAAGATGTCCACTGATTTCCATTAGCCTCGCTTGTTTGCTGTCGACCCACAGGTCGCCTTCCATAGCCTGAAAGACCTGAGCCTCGCGAGTGGCAGGGCGAAAGCGGCGATTTGGTGTGAACTGTAATTGCACTGCGTCGCCCCGACGCTCCCCAAAGCGGAAGATCAAAGCCTCTGGCAGCATCTTGAGCAGTCTCTGGCTGTGAGCGGCGTCTTCATTTTGCTCCTTCATTGACTTGCGGAGTGGGTTGGAATCGCCTGTCAGCTTCCGAATCTGTTCGTCGGCATCATGCGCTTGCTTGGCAGTGAGCGGTCGGCCATTTATCAACACCGGACGCTTGAGGTCGCCGTCCTTCGTTTCCACTACCTCATCAACTTCTTTTCGCTGGGACTTCTCGATCTCCAATTTAAACATCCAATGGCTGTGATCATTAGCTTCGGCTTTTACCTCGTTCTGTAAGACCGAACGCGCAAGTTCATTAGCATTTTTCTCCGAATGCTCCGATTCTTGAGACACAGCTCTGGCCGGGACCATGAAAAGCAAGCCAATCGCAATAGCGATCGTATTTAGCACCATCAGTATGACGACCGAAGCGATTGCTCGGTTGCTTCTAAGCGGTTTCGTGACTGTTCATCTACGGCTCAGTCGGAAATGTAGCCTTCTGACTAGGGACAACGATGCGTGGCTTTGGTGCGAACGCAGCACATCGTCCAGAACAACTTTGGGCAAATATATACTTGACACACACGAACAAAGAGCGTATATTTTAAGCATGGACGCTCCTAAGACACTTCAACAAGCAATCATTTACTTCTCCGATCCTGACCGCTGCTTTGAGTACGCCAAGAAGTTTCGCTGGCCGAATGGCAAGGTGTCCTGTCCACGCTGCGGCTCCGAGAAACACTCGTTTATTAAGACCCGTCGCATCTGGTTTTGCTATTCGTGCCAGAAACAATTCACGCTGAAACTGGGAACTATCTTCGAGGATTCGCCTTTGGGACTCGATAAATGGATGACCGCCTTTTGGATGCTGGTCAATTGTAAGAATGGTGTGAGCAGTTGCGAAATTGCCCGTAGTCTTGGGATTACTCAAAAGTCCGCATGGTTCATGCTCCAACGTCTTAGACTGGCTACGCAGGATGACTTCTTCGGAAAGAAGCTGGGAAGCGGTGGCGGCGAGATCGAAGTAGACGAATCGTTCATCGGCGGGAAAGCGCGGAACATGCACCTGAGTGAGCGCAAGCGGCGCATCACTGGTACTGGCACGAAAGACAAGACCGCAGTGATGGGAATCCTTGAGCGCGGCGGAAAGATTCGCACCACGGTTGTTCCCAATCGCAAGAAACATGCTTTGCAGAGCGAAGTCCGCAAGCACGTCGAAGCTGGCGCAGCTCTCTACTCCGATGCCCTGAAATCCTATGAAGGACTCGCCACGGAATACGCGCACAAAGTGATTGACCATGCCGTGAAGTACGTTGATGGCCGGGTTCACACGAATGGACTGGAAAACTTCTGGTCGCTGCTCAAGCGCGGCATCTCTGGCACTTATGTGAGCGTCGAACCGTTCCATCTTTTTCGCTACCTTGACGAACAAACTTTTCGGTACAACAATCGCAAGGATTTGAATGATGGGCAGCGGTTCGCTATGGCTATGACTCAGGTTGCCGGAAAGCGGCTGACTTATGCAGAACTCACTGGAAAGAACGAATCGCCGCGCCACGAAACGACAGGGACGTGGGAAACGGAAGTCCCGTCCTAGTCCTTGTCGGGGTGTTTGGGCTTGCGCAAAGTAGTACCCTGTTTCTTGACGTTCTTGCGTGGGAGGATGGCAGACTTTGGCACTTGGAAAAGAGCCTTCATCCCGCGCTCGAAAGCCTCTCTCGCCTTTGGCCCTTCTCGGTATTCTGGCATTTGGCTTCATTCTAATTCACAAAATGGGAAATAAGCACCGCAAAAAACCAGATCATCATGGCAGAGCTAATCGCGACCCCAAGCCAACCGATCACTGTAAGTTTGACGCTAGCCTCATTCACCCCACACCAATTCAGCCACGCACTGAAGACGAGCAATGGAAAACCGATCAAAAGGGCTTTTGGAAGCGGCAACTTGCTCTCGCCAAAGTCCTGAATTGGCTCACTGGCATCGCTGCTGGCGGGGCTATCGTCTATGGTTTGGTCGCATTCTTCCAATGGCGCGACGCCCATAAAAACTTCGAGGATGCGCACAGGAATTTTCAATTGGATGAACGACCGTGGGTGGGAGTTAAAGAGGTTGCCTTTAAGATGATTCCTCGTCCGATCATCGGTCATCCCACCGAAAAGGCCTATATTCTGAATGCGACTTTGAATGCGAGCAATAGCGGTAAGACCCCAGCTTTTAATGTTGGCGTAGATGGTACTCTCAAAACATTTGATACTCTCCCCGACATTGACCGGTATGCTCGATCTAACCGACGAGAGCGTCCAGCTGGCCCTCCAAGCTATGGCACATTTTTCCCCGGCGATAAACAGGATGTTGGCGCTACTCCTACAACTGCGCTGACCTCGGATGCCGTCGAAGGTATAAGGCACGGCACTAAGTACCTTTACGTTTTCGGAGAGATTACGTATAGAGATTCCTTCGGGAGTTCCCACTTTACCCATTACTGTTACCACTTCGATACGTTCGCGCAGGGGTTGGTGGATTGCTCTGCCTACAACGACGCAAACTAACCCTGTCACGGCACTTCCGACTATACACAAACATGTGAGCCAAGTATATAATTGCCCAACTTTGAGCGGCCACGGCTGGAGCAGGTTCGCGGCGCTCTCGCCCGCGATCGCGATAAAACCCAGTGTCAAGGCGCCAAGGTGCGGCCGCAACAGACTGCGCAGGCTCAATTGCTTGGGTATCGGCCTCGCTGGGCCGGTCACGGATTTAGCACCCGTTGCCATGGCGATCTGAGGTGGATGGCTGGAGGGCTGGACGAGTTGCCACCGCGGATTTTCTGCGGCCGTGCGACTAACTGTCTCTGGAATCGAATTTACAGCCCACACCCGATAGTGGTGCAGAACCTGTAAAACCTATGATCCAAGAAGAAAGAGCACGACGAAGCCGAAAATGACTTACGTTTTGGTCCGTTGTGTTGTGGAGGGTGTTGAAGTGAGACTTGAGGGCTAAATGCCAAGCGAGGTTTAGCACGACAGCGATTTCATTGAAGGAAGGAGGAACCAGATGGGGACCATTCTGTTAATAATTTTGATTCTGCTGCTCATAGGTGCATTGCCAACATGGCCATATAGCAGCGGATGGGGATACTACCCCAGTGGGGGGTTGGGTTTGGTTGTTCTCATCCTGCTCATTTTGGTTCTCATGGGCCGCGTCTAGATTCTGGTGTGGCGTTTTTACACATTGAGCGTGTCATAGATTGGAGGATGCATGAACTGGGAACAGGTAAAAGGTAAATGGAAGCAAATGAAAGGGTCGGTCAAGAAACGATGGGGCAAGCTTACCGACGACGATTTGGAGTTCGTCGCGGGGAAGCGCGATGAATTGGTCGGAAGAATTCAGGAGAGGTACGGCATTTCAAAGGAAGAAGCCCAAGACCAAATTGACAACTGGAATCCGGTGGCTCTCGAAGAGCCCGAGACTCGCCCGAAGCAGGAGCGTAAGGCCAGCTGAACCCGCTGACCTGTGTCACGCCGGATCTCGGAAAGGTTGGAATCCGGTCGCTCAAAAAGCTGCAGGACTAGCTGGGGTAACCTCACCTGAACAGAGTCTAGTCGCCAGGAGAGGTTGCTCCTCATTTATGCAACTCTCGCCCGCCGAACGTCGTACGAAGGCTTAAAGTTCGCGTTCGTGGAGGCCAATTTTGTCGATATTTTCTAGGACGCAGACTCAGCCGGACTCTCGGCGATCCGAGAAACTGGCTCCGAACAATGGAGGTAACAATAACAACAATGGCTCGACGCCCGGCGTAATTGAAGAAGATGAAGTCCTGCATGCTTCTATTCGTACTGGTTCGTTGGCACAGGTCGTGGTCGCCATCATTGCCGTCATCGGATTAATTTATCTGCTCAAACTGGTGATGATCACCACACTGACCGCCTGCCTGTTGGCATTCAGTTTAGAGCCGCTGGTTACCGGCTGCCGCCGGATTGGCATACCTCGCGCCGCGGGAGCATTGATTGCCGTCTTGCTGATGCTCACAATCGGCGCAGGACTCGGCTACTTCTTTTATGACCGCGCGGTTGATTTCACAGCCCAATTGCCGCGTTATTCCGGGGAAGTTCGGGGAATTCTGGGAAAGCTCCGGGCGGCAAAGATAGCGGAAAACACTCATGCAGCGGTCGCCAGCTCCGAAGACGGTGCACCGCCAATTCCTGTTCAGGTCCAAGAGGCGCCCAGCTTGATGCGATTGCTTTCCGATGGAAGCCACGCAATAGGGGACATTGCGTTGGCAATCAGTTTCGTTCCATTCCTCGTTTATTTCATGCTGACCTGGAAGGACCATGTACACCTGGCCACCGTCCATCTCTTCCCCAAGGAGCATCGCATTGCCGCCCATCGAACTGTCGCCAAGATTTCGATGATGGTGCGTAGCTTTATAACTGCGAATGTGGTGCTTGGAATTGTGAATGCCGGAATAAGTACGATCATCTTTTGGCTCTTGGGCATTCCCTATTTCTATTTTCTCGGCGTGATCAGCGGATTTGTGAGCTTGATTCCCTATCTTGGAGTCTTCCTCGCTTTAGTGCCGCCGCTTGCTGGTGGTATTGGCGTCCTGAACACCAAAGGGTTTGTTGTCGTCCTGATCACGGTTGTCGCACTTCACACAATTGCGCTGAATTTCGCTTACCCAAAAATCGTTGGCAAGAGGCTTCGATTGAATCCCCTAGCAGTTGCTCTGGCACTGCTTTTCTGGGCGTGGATATGGGGAGCCATGGGGCTTATATTTGCCGTTCCGTTAGTCGCGGCTACCAAGATCATCTGCGACTACATCGAGTCGCTCCACGGTCTTGGAGCCTGGCTGGGCGAATGAGAATTTCAAAAACTACAAATGATCGTGGCAAACAGTTCGCTCGCGAACTTGAGGAATTTTTTGTGAGCTACCATCAGGCGCAGCGCAGCCATGGGCAGTCTCGGACTTGTGGTTTTTGCCTTTCTCGTGTGGAAATTTGAACCTCGCCATAGTCACTGGATGGTCCTTATCGCTGCCACTGTACTTGAGCAGTTTCTGTGCGCCGTTTCTGTTTCTCTTCCATCTGACGGGCGGGGCGTTCCTTGGATTGGAAGGCGGCACATCCGTTCTCGAAGAACTCCTTCTGCCAACGGCAGAACACCGTGGGACGCAAACCCAGTTCTTCACATAGATCGGAAACCGGCACCTTGTCCAGAAGGTGTCGTCTCAGGATGGCAACTTTCTCCTCGGCGGTGTAATGCTTTGCGCTCGTTTCTCATACGTTCTCCCGGCTATCTTAAACGGAAGAACGTGTTCTCCATTTCGATCTGAGGCGGACCAGTTGCCGCTGTCTCCACAATCTGGAGAACAGCGAAGCCGCTCAACTCGATGATTCGGTTACAACCGACCTGAAAGAAGCCCTGCGCAAGAGAATAGCCGAAGTCGAGCCCCAAGACTTACTATCCTATCGCTAGGAACCATTCTTGTACTACTACTTCGGTCCCAATCTTGATGAGCGGAAATGGTATTGGGCGACTCCGGGGGCGGCGGCTGGTGTTGCTCTTTGGTTGTTGGCTTCGCTTGGTTTCCGTCTGTATTTGCATTTTTTTAATAGCTACAGTGCCGCTTATGGCTCCCTCGCGGCGGTTATTATTTTGATGCTCTGGCTGTACATGACGGGTTTTGCAATCTTGATTGGGGGCGAAGTGAACTGGGTGATCGAGAATGAGGACAAGAAAACGGCGGCCTTTGATTCCAAAAAGGAGCAAATTCAACAGCGAATGAAGGCCGCGTAGCGCGGCCGACCGAATGAGTTTAGTTGAGCAGGTGAGTAACGACAATTGATGGCGAGGAGACTTTATGAAAGCTTTTTTGACGGGGTTAGGAATTGGAGTGGGTTTAGGAGTTGTATTTGCGCCGACCAGTGGCGAAGCCACTCGTCGCAAAGTGCGCGAGCGCTTTACCGGACTGGCGGATGACCTTGGACGGCACGTAGATAAGGCAAAAGACGTGGTCCAGGAAACAGTGGCCGCATATACCGAAGGCTCTTCTGGAGAGGCAGAACGCAAACAGACAGGCTCTCCGCAGAAAAAAGTGCGAGGGAGAGAGGTACAAGCTCCCGCGGGCCCTGATCCTATCAATACTCTCAGCCGAGAGGAACTCTTGAATGTAGACGGAATCGGATCGGTGCTGGCTGACAAGATCATATCGGGTAGACCCTATTCATCGCGGCAGGAATTAGTACAGCGCGAGATCCTTCCACAAAACACTTTTGAAGAACTTGAACGTGAGCTGTCACGTCGTGAAAGGCGTTCCGCGTAACGTGCAAGAGCACAGAAATTGCGCACTTTGCCAATCCAACGCACCAGCAGGAGGGTTACCATGTAGACTCGTTTTCTCGCATTACTCCTGGCCGGCTTCCTCGGCGCTCTAATCGTAAGTGGGGCGGCGCAGACGCCTGGCCAGACCGGGCAAGGATTGCAGATCACCAATGGACCCATGATTGAGCGGGCGGATGGCGGTTCGGCCACAATCGCCTCGTCTACAAGTCAACCGTCGAACAGCCGCGGCACTGACAAAAATAATCTGACCCCAGGTGGCAGAATCTTCGTATAGCAGCGGGGACACACACCGCGTGGAAATCAAGAACCTGCAACCCAACGCACAACGTACTACCTCCAGCTCGAATCGCAACGCGGTGCGGCGGAAGCGCAGGGCCAAGATGTGATGAGTTTCCACACACCTGCATCGGGCCACGCGCCTCTCACAAATCAGAAAGCCGAAGTTGCTGAGAAGGAGTCATTAATATCCACTTCGCGTCGGACGACGGTGATGCCAACGGCTTCCGCCGCGCGCCCAAGAATCCAGATGCCGGTTGGCTTCTTGACCTTGCCACACGAATCGCACGCAAACTGAATCATTATTGATCCTTCCAGTTTCTGACCCCAGCCCAAAAACGATACTAGCCCGATTCGAGAGTACGGAAAAGGGCTAAACCCGTCCGTCGTACCGCACCAAACGCAGCAGCAATCTGAAGTGCAAGTGTATGGCACCAAAGCAGTTTGGCACCTATCAAGGGACAAGGATGGGCGCATGATTTCCACCGCAGAAGACAACCGATTGAATTGTCATGGATTCCAACCCTGCTGACGCAGGTAGCGCCGCAGGAGATTATTCGTCGCAATGACCAGGAGTACGCGTATTGATATATCCGCGATTTTCGTCCTCGCTGCTGCCGTCTCTGGTCCTTTCGCCACTAGCCGGGCAAGAATGCGACTTAACTTCCCTAAGAATTTGTTTACCCCGCTATTTGAGTGGTTTGGCGAGTTGGGCTTTTTCTGTGCGCGTCTGTTACGCGCCGCCCTGGTTCCTCCCTACGAATTCGGCGAACTCCTGCGTCAATGTGACGAGATTGGATCAAAGTCCCTCCCGCTTGTGGCGCTGGCCGGGGCGGCAACTG
>WNGK01004299.1_pt1 | contig 25661 bp, 21 predicted proteins | sample 5400601 | NCBI WGS metagenome assembly WNGK01 (sample SAMN13153376, study PRJNA577476) | soil metagenome | isolation source: 60 cm soil or saprolite under Garry oak tree replicate 1 | place: USA:California | collected 2016-06-15
CCTTTCGGACCTTGTCCTCAAGTCGTCGAAGCTGGTCTTTGGGAATATCATCCATGTAATCGTGCAGGGTAGAGATTACGCTGGGTCCGAAAGCCACGACGAGCCTGTCCACGAGGCCTTTGACAATCTTCCCTTTGACTTTCTCCTCCGCGTGAACTCGGTAGATGTACCTTGAACCACCTCTGCCGATGGCCTCTTCCCTAGCCAGGAGCCCCTTCCTATACAACCGGTCAAGAGTGGTGCTTATCGTGGTGTACGCTAGTCCGCGAGACGGCTCCAGGTCGGCGGCGACCTGTCTAGAGGAGGCTTTGCCCAAACGAACGACAGCCCCGATTACCGCGGCTTCCAGCTCTCCAAGCTCCAATTCTGAACGTTAGGTAGAGGCTAGGTCAGGCATATCTAGCTTTCTATCAGGGTCGGAACTTGTCTAGGCCAAGACGGCGATGATACCAACGATTCCACCTGCGACAATGAGAATGGAGCCCCACGACCAGGGAAACCCCCCACCGAGCCGGTAGGCGACCAACCCTACTATTATGAGGACAACATCCCAGACGACGGTTTTCACCCGCCCTACACCAGCCAACGCGACAATGCCCAGAATAATCATGAGTACCCCGTACGTTACTATGGTGGCTAGCGAATCAAGGGAGGGAAGCCTTCTCTCTGTGAGAAGGGCGGCCATCCCAAAGACCCCACCCAGGCCGAATTCGCCTCCAGGGACGCTTTAAGCAGTCCGATACTCAATCCGGGAACTGCCCGGCTCAAGACCATATAGTGTTAGGAGACAGCTTTTCGAACAACAATTCGAGACGGTTACCTTGGGACCCGTATCTCCAGGGACACTCATTTCCCCGCTTCACTCGCCAGCACACAAACATTGGAAACTGCACTTTTGATGCATCAGTATGTCCCGTGGACGCTGGAAATCGCTATTTGGCGGAGGAGCAAACGTTCCCATAGTTTCGCGGTATTGTTGCTGTCCATTGCTGGTCTGGCACTCTCTCTGAAAGATTTGGCCAGGGGTGGAAACCTCCGCCACCACTGATGATTGGCTAGTTACTTCGTTTCCTTCGTTTCCTTAGTTTCCTTCTTCTTGGGCTTTCGAGTCTGTCTTGCCTTACCCGTCTTGACTCACCAACAACTCATCCATACACGTAACTTGATAACCCTTATACCTGGAAGCCACAACGGTGGCACATGCCAGGGTCCAAAGAACCAAGGCCACCCCAAGGCTACCGGCACGATGACCTGGACGATATTCAAACGCTGAGAAACCTGTTAGAATTGCGAACCCTGACGAAGAGAGAAAGAGACCCGCTAGAGGCTCAGTTGGACTAGACGAGCTATTTCTTCCTCAACGTCCTTCCAGACAAACAAGGTCTTCTCGACCTCCCTGGTCTGACGACGTCTGAAGCAGTAGCAGGAGTTACAACCACAGCGGTTTGAGTCTTCTCTACTCCCTTCACATTCTGAACTCTCGACAGAACCAGATCGGACAATGCGGCCAAATCCGAAACCTCAGCGAAGGCGATAACGTCGAACGGCCCGGTTACCGCATGAGCCATCTTAACCCCGGGTATTTTCGAGATAGCCTTAGCAGCGTCATTCGCCCTTCCAGGGGCCAGCTGTACGAGAACATAGGAGATTATTCGCAATCAGCCACCCTTCCACCGCACCCGCCAAGATAGGCGCTAAGGAAAAACTTTCCCTCGGTCACTGAACTACAACCTAACCAGTTACAATCCCTATTCATAACCAGCCTCAAACCTATCACAAAGCAGCCCTGATGCCAAAGACAACGCGCCAGGGGTGAACCCAAGAACTGGACAAGATCTCAGCACCCTTCAAAGGCTTCTACGAACTCATAGGAGGGAGCCTACCCGACTCTTCTTCCACCTTAATCTCGGGAAACCCGGGCAGTGGAAAATCAACCCTCGCCCAGCAGATTCTGAACGATGAGCTCCACCGATCCCAGCCCTGCATCATCGTAACCTACGACACGTCACCCTCAAACATAGTTGAGAGGATGAACCAGTTCGGATGGGACCCACGCAAATACCAGCTAACTAACAAGCTCGACATCGTAGACTGCTATTCTGCCACCGCAGGCGTGACGGAGGGAGTCGTTCCTCAACCTTTCGACCTTACAAGCGTAAGCATCCACCTGACCACGGTCATGGAGAGGCTTGGAAATAAGCACGTAACAATCCTGGTGGACTCATTGATGCCAATTTTCAGCGAAACAGAAAACAAGCACGCTGTTGGTTTTCTCCAAAGCATAGGCGCCAAGGTCAAAAGGGCCGGGGGAAAATTGATCACTACCCTATCGACCGGGGCGGTTCAGCCTGAGCTTTTCCACAAGGTGGAGAGCCTGGTTGACGGAGTGGTCGAGCTTCGAATGGTGGAAGAAGGGGACATGCTCCGGAGGTACCTCCTAGTGAGGAAGATGGACCGACGCCAGATAACCTCGAAGTTGGTACGATTTGACATTGTCAACGGTTTGGGTATCGAACTGAAGTTTTCCAGGTTAGCTTCATTGTGGAAGCGGCCGAGTTCTAGCGTGCCGACAGGAAACTAGTAAGGCGCATTCTTCGAATAACCTTTACAACGTTTCTTTTCCGTTGACCTTGTAAACGAACACTTCCACCCCGGCGGCCCTTGCGGCTAGACGGCGCCTCGGAGAGTTGGTGGTCAGTATTTGCCATGTTTCGAAACATTAGAAGGCTGCGTCTTCGACGCAGAAGTTCTTTCATCCTTCCGGGATCACGAAGATGGGCCAGGGCGGGCGCTGATTTCTTACTTTCACTTTTGACAAAGAACCGATTCCTTCTCACATGGAGACTCCCGTGCAGCATTAAGACTTGAATCATAAATCGGTACCCGCTTGTGGAAAGTCCACGTATACTATCATGAAGAAGCCACAGTGTTTTGTTCGGGCTGGAAGAAGCCCATATCTATTTATCTCCCAGACGGCTATTGATTACCAGAACCCTCTTGGCCGAGCAGAACGCGCCTGAGACTCCTGCCCTCCCCGAGCTGGAAAAAGAACTTACCAGGAAAGAGCGGCAGATCGAGTATCTTCAAACAGAACTCCGACGGTATCATAACCTGATGGAGGAACTCAAACAAGGCATGCGCCCCATAGGCACGATTGAAGAAGTCAAAGGGGATTTAGCGCTGGTAAGACTGTCCGGAGGACAGGCCTTTCAGGTCAGCGTTCCCCCTGAGCTTCGAGAGAAAGTGACGACCGATGTTGATGCAGTTTTGTCCCCCACAAAGGGAGTGATCGTGGACGTTATCGAACGCTTGCGAGAACGTTCTGTCCTAGAGTACCAAGTGGAGAGATCACCCAAGGTCTTCTACGAAGACATAGTGGGATTAGAGAAGGAACTACACTCCCTGAGGCAGACCGTCGAATGGATTCTAGACCCTGAAGTGCGGAGTAGAAGAGAACAGATAATCCGGGATCCCCGCATGCTCGAGGATGCTGGGTCGGTTCTCCTCTTCGGCCCGCCAGGCACTGGGAAGACATACATGGCTAAAGCAGTAGCGGGGACCATAAGCAAGAACGGACATAACACGAGCTTCCTGAAGATTGAGAGCTATGAGATAGTTTCCAAGTGGCTAGGGGAATCCGCTAAGAACGTGAAGGAAGTATTCAAGCTGGCCAGAGAATCTGCTCCCACAGTGCTCTTCATCGATGAGGCCGATGCCATTGGACGGGCACGGACAGAGGCGACGACTGATGCAGGACGAGACGTCCAAGGAATGCTCAACCAGATGCTCACCGAACTGGGCGAGGGGTTCCATGTGAACCGCAACGTAGCGGTGGTCTTTGCCACAAACTACCCCAGCGTAATAGACGCAGCTCTTCTGGACAGAATCAAGAGAATAATCTACGTGCCACCCCCAAAGTCCCGCGAGGGCATCAAGAGCCTTCTGGACTCTTACCTCGCAAAGGTCGAGTTGGACCCGTCAGTCTCGAACTACCAGGGCGGTTTGGTAGATGGTTCCTTTGAGGACGTCTGGAAAATCATTCGGGGACGAAAACAGATCTACGAGGCCAGCATTCCAGAGCGGGGAATCAACGTGCGCGACCAGTACGTAATCACCCCTAGGGACGTAAAGAATGTGGTCCAGGAAGCAGCTAGTGAAGCCTCCTACCAAGGAGAGCGGTATGTTACCATGGACCGGCTCTTGAACCTCTTCAAAGGCCTCACGTCGGAGGAAAAAGCATCTAGGCTCGTTAGCTGAGCCCTCACGGCTTATTATCCTCAATTAGCCGCCTCTCTTCATGTCCCTGAGGACCAGCCCCAGCCATTTCCTGATCAGCGAACCCGCCGAGACAATCGGGCGGATCCGAAGGTTCCTCAAGAACCAAAGAGATCGGACAGGTACCACAAACTTCGTTCTAGGAATGTCGGGTGGACTAGATTCCAGCGTAACGGCGGCACTCTGCGCCCAAGCCATCGGTGGAAAATACGTCATCGGGGTGCACATGCCCGAGCGAGAGACTAGGGATGAGAATAACCTTCACGATGCGAAGAATGTTGCGGAAAAGTTCCGCATCAGGTTTGAACTAGTCGACATCACAGACCTTGTCATGGCTGCCTCCCGTACTCTTTCCGGGATGGGCTGGAAGCGTAGCCCGGTTCCGTATGGGAACGTAAAAGCTCGCCTAAGGGCTACGGTGCTCTACTACTTGGCCAACAAGAATCGAGGCCTCGTGGTCGGTACGGGCGACAAGAGTGAGAAAATGCTCGGCTATTTTACCAAGTTTGGAGACGGGGCCTGCGACATCGAACCGCTGGCTGACCTTTACAAGTCGTCGGTTCGAGACTTGGCGGGACATTTAGGCCTTCCAAAAAGGGTCTACTCAAAACCTGCCAGTCCAGGACTTTGGCCCGGACAAACAGCTGAAGAGGAGCTTGGGCTCGAATATGAGAAGCTGGACATGATACTGTGGGGACTGGAGCGTTGGATGACTCCCGCGGATATCGCCAGGGAGACTGGCCTTCCCCTGGGAATTGTGAGAAAGACTAGGAATCGATGGATAAGCTCAGAGCATAAGAGAAGGCCTCCCCTGCCCCTCAAGATGGGCTACCGTACGCCCGGTGCGGATATGCGGCTGCCCTATTCTATGGGTTGAGGAGCTAGGCGAGTTCTTCGAGCAAGGGTGAAACATCTCGTGAGTAGATGTCCTGTTCTACGAAGGGCTTGTCTTTCAATGCTGGCATTCGCTGGGCCAATTGGTCTTCGAAAGTGGCAACTTCCATTTTGAAGAAGACCCCGATGGGAATCTTGTCGCCCCACTCGAAGGATTTTAGCAGGGCGTTTCCCTTTTTCCCATTGACTTCTTCATGGCCGGTAGGGTCAGCTACAGCCCCGTTGTAGCCTGAATCCTCCAACTTGTAGAGCCTGGGTGCCTTGACTGGTAGGTCGTCTCCAGAGTACCATTCTTTGGTGTTGATGTCATTGTACGTGGGGCATGTCTGAAGGACGTCGACAAAGGCGCTTCCCTTGTGTTCAATCGCCGCTCTTAGGGTCAGTTTCAGGTGTCTAACGTCGAGGGCGTAGCTACGCGCGACGAAGGTGTAGCCTGAGGCTACGGCCATCGCTATCGGGTTCACTCCTTCGACAATTGAAGGGGTTGGCATCGATTTGGTTTTGAGACCTTTTGGCAGTGTGGGTGATGCTTGGCCCTTGGTCAGCCCGTATACTTGGTTGTCATAGAGCACGTAGGTGAAATCGAGGTTCCTCCTTCCAGTGTTCATGAAGTGGCCTGCTCCGATGCCGAGGCCGTCGCCGTCGCCTCCCACCGCTATTACCGTCAGACTAGGGTTGGCTAGTCTGGCCCCGGTGGCTATTGGAAGAACTCTGCCGTGGAGGGTGTGGAAGCCATAGGCGTTGATGAAGTGAGGCGTCTTACCAGAACATCCAATTCCGGAGAACACTGCGACCCTGTGGGGTTCCATCTGCATTTCGAGCAGGGTCATCTGGATCGCGTTAATTATTCCAAAGTCTCCGCATCCTGGACACCAGTCGTTATGCACCTGTGTCCTGTAGGTTTTTAGTTCAAGCATGGCTAACAGTAACCTCCCTGATGCTCCTTTTCAATATATCTTCGACGCCTTCGTAGACCTCGTTCTGGGAGAACGGCCTGCCGTCGAACTTCACCACTTTGTTGTCCACGGCTATTCCAGTCTTCTCCCGTATCAATCCAGCCAATTGGGCCGAATAATTGTTCTCGACAATTATCTTCCGCCTGGCGCCCGAAAGGACTTCCTGGACGAACTTGACGGGAAACGGGTTCATGTAGCGTATCTGGAGGAAGTTCGTTTCAACCCCATCAGCCCGAAGATCATCCATCGCATCAAGTACAGCTCCCTTGGTCGACCCCCAACCGATCAATGTTACCGGCGCAACCCTGGGGCCGTGAAGTGTAGCCTTCTTAGAGTCTGGAATTACTTCGCCTGCAAGCTCAATCTTCCGCATTCGTTTTGTCATCATCTTCACCCGTACCTCTGCCGCCTCAGTTATGTGTCCGTACTCGTCATGCTCGTCCCCCGTGGTCCAGAAGATTCCCCCCTTTTGTCCCGGTATGGCTCTGGGGGAGATTCCTAGTTCGTTATACTGGTACCTCCGGTAGTCGGTCATCTTAGCCACGTCTTCATCTTTGAGCATGTTCCCCCGGTCAACCTTCATTCCGTCACCGTTGAGGTAGGCGACATCTCTGTAGGTGCTGGCGATGAACTTGTCAACCATTACTATGACGGGAAGCTGGTAGCGGTCGGCGTAGTTGAAAGCGTCAAAGGTGTCGTAGTAGGCTTCCACGGCGTCGCCAGGCGCTATTACCATTCTCGGGAATTCCCCGTGCGCTGCGTGTAGTACGAACCGGAGGTCGGCCTGTTCGGTTCTTGTCGGGAGGCCGGTGGCCGGCCCTGCCCTTTGGTAGAGAATGACGACTGGGCCCGGGGCTTCGGTTATCCCTGCCCAGCCGAGTCCCTCTGCCATTAATGAGAATCCAGGCCCGGAGGTGGAGGTCGAGGATCGCAGGCCTGCGTGGGCGGCGCCTGTTGCCATGTTGATGGCGGCAATCTCGTCCTCGGTTTGAACGACGATCATGTTGTAGTCTTTTTGATGGGATTCGAGGTACTCGCTCTCGTCGGTCGCCGGGGTGATTGGGTAGTAGGTCTGGAACCCGCATCCGGCCTTCATCTTGGCGATTCCTATGGCTTGAATTCCCCGTATCATCAGCCGCTTTTCCGTTACTGGTTGGGGCCGAAGCTTGATTGGAAACTTGTCGTTGCCGAAATTCTTCTTCGCGTAGTCATAGCCGTGTCTTGCAGCGCTTACGTTCAGGTCTCCCAGGGCCGCCTTTCTACCCGTGAAGCCTTCCCGGATCGCTGCGGCTGCCAGGTCGAAATCGTAATCGACAAGGCCCAGGGACGCGCCCAGGGCTATGGTGTTGACCATAACCTGGTATTTGCTTAGCTCCCTTTCGTGGCCGAACTCTTTGAGAGACTCTATGAGAAGGTCGAGGTAGGGTAGGCCAAAGAGGTTGATGTCATCTCTTCCGAAGGAGTCCGGTGTCAGTTTCAGACTGGTGTCGTAGATTATCCCGCCCCCAGGGCTAACTTCATGCCTGTGTCCCCTGTGGGTCGGATTGACCTTGTTCAAGTCGCCAAAAAGAGTCTCCTTGTCAAGAGCTACTAGGAGGTCGACCCAGTCCACGTGGGATCGAGGTTCCTTCGCTTCTACTCGCAACCTGTAGTAGCTGTGCTCTCCCTTGATGTTGGAGTGATATTCAATATTTGCAAAGATGTGTAGGCCGCCTCGCATACAGGCCCTAGCAAAATTCTCTGCTACTGAGTTAATCCCGCTGCCCTGCGGACCGCCAATCATCCAAGTAAAACTATTGACTACGCTCATCTCTCCTGCACCCAAGCATCCTTCAACAATTCTTTCTCTAAGAAATTCCTTACTCCTTTGCTTCTTGTTATCGGTCAATTCTATAAGAAGCTTCGCAGCACAATTCGAGCCGGATTCACAAAACAACCGCTATATACGCTACGCTAGGCGAGAGACAGCCGAAGTTGAACGGTACCAGGAGAGCTGCTGCGGCAGAGGCTTATGGAACATTCCTCTTGACAATGCTGGGCCCTGGAACGATTACGGCCATGAAACTGTTGGACCCGTTTGGCCCGTCACCAGCTAGCCTGGGCTTCATCGGCCTTGCTCATGGAGTTGGTCTCCTCGTGGCCGTCTATTCAATCGGGCATGTTTCCGGAGCCCACATCAACCCCGCCGTTACTATCGCTCAATGGGCCACACGTCGGCTTGACCGGGGAAAAGTAGCCCCGTACATTATCGCCCAGTTGCTTGGGGCAACAATTGCGAGTATTGCCCAACTTGTCCTCTGGTCGTCCCCTGGAAGCACTCGCGTGGCTCAGTCAACACACTTGGGAGACACCATTCCTGGTTCTGGCTTTGGATTGTTGCCCGCTCTCCTGGCAGAGGTTGTCGCGACAGCGATTCTGTTATTCACCATTTCTGGTGTGACGGACAAGAAGGCTGAGAAGTCTTGGGCCGGGGTCACTTTAGGGCTAGTACTGGCAGCAATGATCTGGGTGTTCGGGCCTATCTCAGGCGCATCCCTCAACCCTGCAAGGACATTCGGTCCAACTCTAGTTTCGGCACTAGCTTTCGGTGATCTTACTCCTGCCGGAACCCTCTGGATTTATGTCGCAGGACCAATACTAGGCGGCCTTCTGGGTGCCTTCCTCTATGATGTAATCAAGTCGGAATAGGATTTGGGGGCAAGAGATACAGAACGCCCTCTTGCAATTGGACTTCGTATTTCTCCAAGGGCTCTGAGGCTGGGGGACCAACAACCTCCCGTCTCTAAATTGAACTGGGCGAAGTGCCAGGGGCACGTAACTACGCCAATGTCCATCGCGCCTTCGGAGAATGGGCTTCCCCAGTGGGTGCACCTCTCGCTGAGCGCGTAGAACTGGCCTCCGATTCTTGCAACCAGAATTTCCGCGCCCATTAGCCAGTATCCGGCGTAGACTATTTTCCGGAACCTCGTCTGCTGAACACAGCCTTGTGCGCTGCAAATTATCCCAGTGACCTAGGCTTTGGTAGCCGCTGGCGATGCTGGTGGTGGAGTATAGCCCGGGTTGACTCTCTGGTTGATTTCATTGGCCAAGGCGTGGCCGTAGAGAACCACCGTGACCTTCTTGACGCCTTCCAGCTTGGAGGTGAGCTGCCGAATGTTCATTCCAATGTCCTCGGCGAATATGGGTGGACAGAAAGGCGCGGTGAGATGGTACTTGATGAACAGTTCACCGTCTTCTTTGATAGCAATCTCGTCTACAAGGTGCATCTCCGTAATCGGTAGGCCTATTTCAGGGTCGACGACCTTCTCCAGCTCCTTTTCTACCTCTTCCACTGTTACCATTGTGTACGACGCCGTGACGATATGACGTAAGTTATGTTTAAATATGTTTCAGGTGGGTTTTTACCTGTGGTCTCTACTTGATCATACCCTGCGAGGTCGCTGCTAAGTCTGTGATTCCAGCACTGAGGGCGATGGTAGCCCGTCAACTTACCGAGGAGTATGGTATGAAACAGGAGCTTGTCGCTAAGAGGCTGGGTGTCACGCAGGCGGCGGTTAGCAAGTATATTCACCAGGTCCGGGGGGAGGCGGTGGAGCTTGAGTCGGCTGAGGAGGTTCACAAGATTAGCAGGGAAATTGCAGAGACTCTTTCCAGGGAAACAAACGCAATAGAGGTTTCGCAAAAATTCTGCCAGGCTTCTACTGATATTCGCGCGCTGGGGCTCATGTGTGAGACCTGTAGTCGTGTTGACCCGTCCTGGGATGTGGAGCATTGCACGATATGCTTCGGCCACCATGGGTGTACTGAGACGGTGACTATTGAGCCGACTAGTTTCGCGAAGTATAGAAGAATACCAATAAACCATTAGGAATATTGGGTCGGGGTTAGGCCCTGTGTGAGGGCAGGGTCGGGGGCCCTTGGTCTCAAAGGAGTTCTTGGCAAGAAAAGATTTCGAGGCTTCTTCAGCGGGTCGTCTCTGTTTTCTAGTCCTTCATTCTTGACTCTTGGAGAAACCAGGCTCTCGCATCTTGAAAGGCCGTTGACGTACCCCCCTTTTGGAAAGTCGTTTTCTGCCTGGCAGGGATAGTCAACGATTTTTCCGGTTCAGGCTGTGAAACGTGCCCGTCTTGGGTTTTGATTGGCCCCTGTTTCTGCGACATTTCCTTCACGGTGACTAGGTGTGTGAATGTAATCGGCTCTCAAACCGGGAAAAGGAGCCCGTTTTGCAGGATTCTCGCGATTTGTCTCCCTAGCTCTGCTTGAAGCGTGATGGTTTGCCGGCCGAATTCTGCTAGTTAGTGTGAGGGTTTGCAGGATTCTCGCGATTTGTCTCCCTAGCTCTGCTTGAAGCGTGATGGTTTGCCGGCCGAATTCTGCTAGTTAGTGTGAGGGAAAACTTGGGCCTGGAAGGATTATTGCGGCTTTTGTGACGGGTGCGGTTAATGCTGTCACGTGTGCCAGGCCCCTGTCGCCGAAAGCATCTTCAGAGTTTTGAGGTCGGCGGTGGCCTCACTTGTGAGAAGTGTTAGTAATCAGGTTGCCTGAAACTGGTTTCCAGGATTCCGCCTACTCGCCTGCTTTCGACGATACGTTCATACTTGCACTGGCCGCGTGGGATTGCAGCCGGCTAGTATTTTATCATCCTTCCGCTGGAAGATTTCCTGTAGGGCCCTCTCTTTCGCTTCCGCGCCTTTTCCTTGGCCTCTTTCCTGCGAACGAACTTGTCTTCTAGACTCAATTCTTCACATCGCCCCTCCGATCTGCCCGTAGACCATCTCTATGGATGATGAATGAATTCTTAAATGGTTGCCGGATTCGCGTAGAGTAGCCCTTTCATGAGGTAGATGCTTCAATGTTCGGTAGGGAAAAGAAGAAGCCATCGGATTCCCCTAGCGCCATGGTTGTGGTTTCAGTATCCAGCCGGCTCCGGGAGCTGTGTGGCGGAGACGAGGAGATGTACAGCACGCTCTCGCGCCTGATGTTCTTAGACCCTAGGAAAATAGTATCTCCTCTTCAGAGCGTCCTCAGCGAGGCCGAGGATAGTGAGTCCAAGGGCAACAATATCAAAGCTGAAGTTGGATACAGGATTGCGGGGAGCATGTCTCTCTGGAAGGGAGATGCGGAGGGAGTTAGGAAATACTTTATGAAAGCTTCAACTTTCGCCGGGGAAAGCCGGCCCGAGTACCGGATCGTAGCAAAACGAGCCGATGAAGCCGTCAGCATTACTCGGAAGTACTACGAAGCGTCGGAAGCACCAGTTGCAGCTTAGCGCGGAAAACCTGCACGCTGAACATCGGTCCCTTAGGCGTGTCAACCTAGCTCGTGAGTAGATCGACTTCCTGGCGCCTTCAGAATTTTTTGTGAGGGTGAATGGTGCTCCGGGCGGGATTTGAATTCGCGGGCCTGGTCACCCAAGCCTCCCGCGATCAACGGCTATCCTCGCTCGGCAAAGCCCGAAAGGCCGCTATGCTAAACCGGGCTACACCACCGGAGCGCCTGTGGAGCCGGTTGAAAGGTGTCTTTTACCTTTTGTCAGCGCTCGCAGAGCGTTTCTCCTAACGTCTCTGAGCTTCGGGCTGGAGACTGGGCCATGATTCTAGTGTGTTATTCGAAACCCTCCGAATTCCGCTTTATAGTCTGACCATTCAACGTTCACGCTACTGACTCTTGCGCCTATCGGGCCGACATGGCAGAACCGGATGAGCTCGTCGAGCTTAGACCTCTCCCCCTCCGCCACTGCTTCAACACGGCCGTCTCGGAGGTTTCGCACCCATCCAGTCACCCCCAAGGCCCTTGCCCTGCCTGTCATTTCTTTCCTGAATAGAACTCCCTGGACGAACCCGGTTATCAGGATGTGGGCCCGGGCCTCCATTTCCTACCACCGTAACCTTTCCAGTTGGTTAGCCTTGTGGCTCTTCATAGGTTCAGCAAAGATGAGGTTGCGAGGTTAAGGCTTCCGAGGCTACAGAGCAGGCGCGACCACGATTGCGGGAGCAGGGGCTTGGGGAGGAAGCTCCTTCGAGGCTATTTCTAGCTCTTGTATCAACCCTTCCATTTTCAGCCCTCTCAGGGCCGAGAAAGCTTCCAAGCTCATGTAGATGTCCCCTGCCTCTTCAACGTCCAAGTTAAGACCGTGCTTTTTCAGGACCTCCCTTGTTCGGGGAAACACAACCATCAAGTCTCCCAGGACTGTCCCGCCCTCGATCTTGCCGATGCTAATCCTGAACGACCCGTCGAATTTCTCAATCACTCTTTGCTGGGCAGGTGGTCCTAGCTTGGCTGGGACAGGAGACCTGGTCTCCTTCGGTTTGGCTGGTCCTACAATTCCGAGCCGGCTTTTCTCCCGGTTCGCCGGCTTCTTGGTTTTCCCTGCAGCCTTCCTAGCCTGTTTCTTAGAAGTCTTGGACTTTCTCTTCAAAAGCTACCACCAAACCTAGCACCCTTGGCCTAGTATACTGCTTCCACGACTTATATATCTCACGAAAACCGGGGGCTGAAGAGGCTAATTTCCCCAGGCTATTGGGAGACCCTGGGTCAGCTGTTCCACCTGCTTGACGGACCTGAGGCGAAGTTCATTGGCTATTGCCGCCACAGTGGGGCTGGAGTAGTCTTCTATCTTTCCTTCGTCTGACAGACGGGGAATGTTAGGGTCTAGGGGGACACCGCCGAGAAACTGGATTCCCAGGCTGCGGGCGAGCTTCTCACCTTTTGGCTCACCGAAGAGGTCGACCCGTTCCCCGCAGTGGGGGCAGTTTAGGTATGTCATGTTCTCGACCAGGCCTAGTATGGGCGCGTCCATCTTTTTGGCCATGTTAACAGCCTTGGTAACAATCATGGAGGCCAAGTCTTGGGGGGAGGAGACGACGATGACGCCGTCTAGGGGTAATGATTGGAAAACGGTTAGCGGTGCGTCACTTGTTCCTGGGGGAAGATCGACCAATAGGTAGTGGAGGTCTCCCCAGTCCACATCCCAGTACAGCTGACGGATTACACTGTTCACTATAGGCCCTCTCCAAATTACGGGCGTGCTGGGATCGTCCAAGACCAAGTTGATCGACATGACCTTGATGCCTCCCCGGGTTTGGACGGGAACAATAGCCCCGCTTGGCCCCTTGTAGGGACGCTCGGTTAGTCCGAAAACCTTTGCGATGCTAGGCCCCGTCAGGTCTGCGTCCAAGACTCCCACATCGTACCCCTGCCTCTTCAGCTCGGAGGCCAGCATGCTCGTGACGAAGGATTTTCCCACTCCGCCTTTCCCTGATACCACTGCGACGATGTTCCGGATTCCCCGTTTTCCTAACCGTTCTATTCCCGGCCCGACACCCGGACCCTGGGGGGTAGAACTCTGCCTAGTCGCCCGGGCTTGGAGTTGAACTCTCAACTCGTCAAGCTCCTTCTTGGACATGGCGGTAGTCTCGACCTTCACAGCACTGACCTCCCCAATTTTCTTCAGGGCCTTCTCCACATCTGTTTGTAGCGTCTTGGCCAAGGGGCAGTGCGCTACGGTCAAGGCGATGGTCACACTGACTTTTCCGCCATCTATTGCGATGTCTCGGACCATGTTCAGGTCGACGATGCTCTGGCCTATCTCCGGATCCAGAACTTCTCGGAGTCCTTCAATTACGCGTGTCTTGTCGAGCATTAAGCGCCACATCCTATCTAGGATACCTACCCTAGGGGTAGGAGAGTATTTACAGTCTACTTCCTAAACGTCCGGCTTTCTAGTTCATATGCGAGCCTTGACCCCGGCTCCTATAGAGGACTGGGGAATGCCTGTTTCCGAGAAGACAAGGCGGGCTTTGAAGGACTTCGCCCTCACCGAATATGAAGTGAAGGCGTACATCGCCCTAGTAGAAACAGGATCTATGCCTGCCAGTGAGCTGAGCAAGGTAGCATCCATCCCCTACTCCAAAATCTATGAAATCATCGGGAACTTGGAGCGTAAGGGCTGGGTGGAGTCAGAACAGGGCAGGCCAAGCAAGTACTACCCTAAGGCACCTTCGTTGGCATTGGAATCTTCCAGGATGCGTGTCGAGAATACCCTCAAAACCAGCCAAGCGGAGGCACTGGGTGAACTCCAGCCCCTGTTTGAGAAGAAGGGAGTGCAGGAGCGCCCGGACATTTGGATTGTTAGGGGCCAGAACAATATTTTGGACAAGATTCGAGAATCCTTAGAACGCACTCGTAAAGAGCTTCTAGTGGCAATGCCTGGGGTCCCCGACTCAATTCTCTCCGTCGCATCTCGAATGCTTTCCACGATGAGGGATAGGGGGGTCAAGGTCTCAGTGATGCTACCTGTTTCCACCGGCAAGGATTCTCTCCGAGCCCTGAAAGGCCTGGCCGAAGTCCGGGTCCGGGAGCAATTGTTCGGAGGGGGACTCATCTCGGACAGTAACCAGATTCTGTTACTGCTGGGAGAGGAGCCTGAGAAGGGCTTAACCTTGGCGATCTCATCGGACCATCTCGGGCTAGTCCGGTTCGGTAAGAGTTACTTCGAGTACCTCTGGGAGAATTCCAAGCCAGCCCCCTAGTTGCCTGGAACAGAGGGCGAATATCCCTCTCCGGAGCTTGGACCCTTACAACTCTCCTCCTGCCCAGTCAATGCGTCCAGGCGTACGAGCTTGGTTTGGCAAATAGGGCGATAGTTCTTAATTCGCTTCCGTTCGCCCTTCTTTCGGATGTTCCGGGTCCATGCGGGGGTACCATAGCCAGGTCAAATGGGCAGAAGGCGCTAAGAGGCCTGCCCCGGGCTTAGGACCCTGTGGCGAAGGCCTTCGTGGGTTCGAATCCCACCCCCCGCACCACTTTACAACTATGCCCACGCCAAAACCCAGACTTCTCCCAGGATAGTAAATCCCTATCGCGTCGAGACAGGCCCCCTTGGTGGGCACAGTGCCTTTCATAGCTGTCAAAAGGCTGCCATTCCTCTACTGGCTCGGATTCTTTCGACCGGACCTAATATAACAAGAAGTTTCCGTGTATTTTCAATAAAATGGTTTAACCCCTCGGCCACGATACTCTTTCCGTGTCGGGAGGGACGGCATGCCAATCTACTCGACCCGGAAGCTCATACTTCTCTTCCTCGTCTCAGTACTGATAGGGCTGGTTGCGGTCGTCGGGAGCCTACCGGCTGTCAACTACTACAACCATTCACGACCACCCAATATTGGAGCATTACGCCAACAGATAGTCTACTATTTCGGGGAAGACAGTAATCCCCTCTTCAACAGGACGGTCACTAGACTCGGAACAGGATTGGTCCCTGTCATCAGGCTTGACTCATCCCCAGGATTAACTCCGGCCAGCAATCAGACATTGAAAATGACGGGCCATTCTGACTCGTTCGTCATCGTCAGCGGCGACTGGATCGCCAAACGAGTCAGCGACAATCAGACGCAGACCTTCCTTTACAATCTTCTGAGCAAAGGGGGAAAGCTAGTTGCGGTGGGCGGCCCGACCCACACATTGTTCGACGCTGTCATCGCATCCCACGTTGGGAATCAGACGAGCGCGACAATTTTCCCCCAGCCGGCCGATTGGCCTTGCACAGGGTTCTGGCTGAAGACAACCATGCTCAAGAACGGTGGAACCAGCCTCTACCCGTCCTACCTGTCCCAGAACACGACCGACCCGGACGCGATAATCGACGGTTGGAACTCTTGGCTGACAGGGGTCACGGGTTGACCAGTTCACAGCCAGAGGAGGAAGAACTGGCCAGACAGGTCTCCGGTGAATACAACACACTGCGCGTGTACATTTACATGCTCAAGACCGGACGGTCCTCCTCGGGAGGTGTTCAGAGAGCGTTGGGCTTCAGCAGTCCAACATTAGCGGTCCATCATCTTGAGAAGCTCAGTAAGCTAGGTCTTGTCGACGAGCAGTACGATGGGACCTTCTTGGTCCGGTCGAAGAGCTTCGGCATCCTGAAACTCTACGTCAGAACCGGACGATGGATTCTTCCCCGGACGGTCTTCTTCGCTGCCATCTTCGCGACGATGGCCTCCGGCTTTCTCGTCCTAGCTTTGACGCAGTCGGAGCCGTTCTTCTTCTGGGTCGCCCTCGTGATCTCTCTCGGGGGGCTCTTCTACTCAATCTACGAGACCCAACGTTTCTACTGGGCCCTCCCCCCGGCCTAGCAGTCAGCCTGGTTCCAAGTTTGCTTATATGTACCGGTAAACTGGCGCGCGAATCCCACCCCCCGCACCAGAACCATGAACCTGAAGAAGTCGTTGTTCGGGACAGCTCCCCATCTTAGAGGCTAGACCGGCCGACTGGAATGCTCGAGGCTAACCCTGATAATTAATTAGTCGGGGAAATCCCACTAGCCATAGGAATCTTGTCAGGGACCAGGAAGAAGGGGGACGGGTCGCGAAAGCGGCAGAAAGTGTTCAACCGGGTAGTCCTTGCGGTGGTTCTCGTTGTCTTCATTGTCATCACTGCCTACGCCTTTACAAGGTCTACAACCGTAAGCCTGCCGCTATACCTCAACCGCTGCATCCCCCCGGCCGGTCCGTATGCTTACCAGTCTTCCCCCCAACTTTTGTTGAACATCAGCGGAGTAGACTACACCATCCCGGCGGGGATTGGAATAAACGGGTCATGCCTGAGACCACTCGATACCGTGGACGCTACTGGCGTGATCCATATAGTCACGGACGTTGACCGAAACTACACCTTGGGTGACTTCTTTCTAGTCTGGGGAAACACTTTCGGGGTAAATTTTGCCACGTTCAACCAGAACCAGGTGCTCACCTACCGGGCTGACGGCTCTACTCATACAATCTCTATGATTGTTAATGGTTCCCCAAACTACAGTTTCCAGAACTACGTCTTCCCTAGGAACGCATCCTTCAGGGGTAACCCTGCGCTAATCCTCATCAACTACAAGTAAGCCTGACCGTAGGATTCAGCTGACAAACCCAGCCTTTCATGATATCCTAATGATGCCCTGATTAGCCGAGAGTCTAGACCTTGATGAACAAGTGCTCTCGAGGACTCGTCGTCCTCTACGGCGTGAACGGAGTTATGTTTTCCAATAGTGTCCCGGGCTGGTTACCCTGCTCTCCAGACCAGCTAAACGGAGAGACCCACGTCTCATCTATGTGAGAGACCACCACGATCACTTCTGATCCAATTGTTCCTGGAGTGCCTGGATGGAATGCCGGCCTTAGCCAGTACGAGTAGTCTATGCAGCCGGAGGCTGTGGTTTTGCCACTACAGGCAGCTACGCTGGCGATGTCCTGAATGGTCACCGTGGCATTGTCGTATCTGTCCGCCCAGCTGAACTCTTGGAAAAGCCCTGAATGGGATGAGTCCGTCCCCCAAGACGGGTTATTGCTTCGCATATACTGCAGAAATGGGTCCACGTTTCCGGCCTCTTTGGTGCGGTCGTAGGCTTGAAGGAAGACGAACCCTCCAGGGCCTATTGCCTGCCCGCCTCTGGTAAGGTCAGAATTCCCGACGCAGCCGGTTCCAACCCTACCGAAGTCTTGAGAAAATACGGAACGGCAGACATAGGGGCCGCTTCCGATAAAAGTCCCCACGGCTACCGGGTCGTAGCTTAGGCTGGTCTTGGCTGGATCTGCTATCCCAACGTCGCCGTATGTGTGGTCCCCATGAAGTTCCCAGATGTGCCTGGGGATAATTGGCACTCCTGCCAGGTTGATCAGGTGGGATATGCTCTGGCCTTGCATCTTGATGTCGAGGAGGAGGGGCCCGAAGACGGTGACACCCTGGAGGAGCGCCACGTTTGCAGAGAAATCTGCGGCGGGGACGTCCCTCATGTTTAGGAGGGAAAACTTCACGTCGGACGCGTTCAAGGCTACTCCGTCCTGCCATCGAAGGTCCTGCCTCAGCTCTATGAGAAAGTGGCTGTTTCCCTGGGCATCGACACTTGTGGAGTAAGTGTCGCACATCCAACAGAAGACGTTTGCTGGTTCTACGGGGCTAGACTGGAGGAGAGGGTCGTAGATTTCCCCTATCACGTTTGCCTCCCACAAAGTGTTCGCGTTGAAAACGTTCAGCTGGCTGGTGCCCTGTTTCTGCCCCCACCTAATAGTGTTGCTTCCCCCTCCGAACTTGTAGAGTGAGTTAGTGGGAACATATGCGGTGTTGTTGTGCCCGTCGAGGGCAGTCCAGTAGTTGGAGTAGCTTTGCCCACGCTGGTTCACCAGGCCCGCCATGGATTTCAGGGCCGCGATACGTATGCCTAGGGCAAAGACGGGAATATTGGCCACGTGCTTTCCCATCTCATCAAAGGCTGCAAGGGTTTGTGCCTTGAACACGTTGATGGCAGGGGTCTGAGCTGCGGCGTCGGCATAAGGGTCGAAGGAGGGGACGCAGAGAAAGCCGTAGTTCAGGGTCTGCCCGTCCTGTTGCCCGCCGCACTGGTCAGAGGCGAACGTGCTTCCGTAGAGGGGGCGAAGATGGTCAGGGAATGGTCCTCCGAGGTTCCAGCCGAAGGTGTACATGTCCCAGTCATCAGTGGGCCCAAGGGGAGCAGATACAAAGACGATCGGCCTCAACTGGACAATGCTCGCGAACGTCGGGGCAACCACCTGAGCCGAGAAGAGCTGGTCAAGAGCCGAAACGAGCCCTGAACCCAAGGCCAGCCGATTGGGATCATCGCTACGGGCCATGAGCCTGATGGGATGGGCCAGAATGTTCGGCAGTCCCGGACTGTCACCGTCAATGACACAGTCCAGATTGTCGTCCTTCAGGCCGATTCCAGCTGCTATGAAGTGGTCTCTCGCGGCGCAAAAGTCGGGAGACCCGGAAGCCGCGAACCCGCCCGGACTGGAGTCGATATGAAAAGCGCTAATGGTAGCAGGCTGGGTTAAACCCGCAATTGTTTTCCCGCTCAGAGTGTCCCAGGCGTTTTGGGTTGCTAGGGAACTTCCAGAGGGGTCCTTAGCAGCCGGTGAAGCATCGACCAAGGCCTGCCCCGCGCCCTGTAGTGGGCCGTCTGTTACGAACCTCTGCCTGTCGATCAAGTGGGCGATAGCCTCTCGTATCTCAATTCCACAGGCGCTTGTCCCGTGTTGGAAGCTGCAGCCCCATGACGACCAGGTGCTCGATCCATAATTGAAATCCAACCCGAACATGCCGAACTGGCCTTGTCCCTGGCTCAGAACAAAATCAGGGTTCGCATCGTAGGATGGGAACTTGGCTGCCGGTAGGGTCCAATCGGTCAGGTCCAAGTGACCTGTTTCGAAATCGTTGAATTCTGTGAGCTGATTGGTGTAGAAGTTGAACTGGAGATTGGGAGTCTGGGGACCGAAGGGTGCCCAGCGATTCGACGCGTCATCAACGGGCGGGCCCGGAATAGCCTTCACGCTAGGGGCCCAGGGCACAACCATTAGGAGGGTCATAAGGGTCATAGAAACAATTAGGAGAACTCTCAAAGGGAAGGCTTCGAAAACGGGCTTGGACGAAGAGCCCTTTTAAGTTCTTCTCCCGTGTGAAAGCGGAAGAAGCCCCCAGTGACACTCGGATAGAAACTGGAGGCTTCAGATATTGTGGCGAAGAAACCGGTGTTAGGTGCCCGGACTTCGAGCTTGCCAAGTGTAACCCTCTGGGATAGTTCTCGGTGACACCCGGCAGAAATCCAGGACTGATGCTGGGCGGCAAGGGTAATCTACTCCTTCTAGGAGAGATATCTGGTGAAGAATCTCTAATGGGCAAGGAGTCGGCTCAGAAGGACAGGGATAGGCTCTATAGTGTCGAGAGGTTCCGCGAATTCTTGGCCTCTCAAAACCATCGTCCGCCCGCTAGAGGCATTTGGCGGTTCACCCGAAGGTTTAGGCGAGCGATGGGCTCGATTTCAGGTGTCGCCTCAGCCCTCTTGGGAATTCCCATCATGTTCGGCGGGCTCTTCGCGGTCATAATAGGCGCGCTATATGGACCGCTGGCGTTCGTTTCCGCCACTGTAGGAACGCTAGGCGTAGTAGCATTCTATGTTAACAGGAAGGTGGGAAAGTCGATCCAGTTCGGGGATTTCCCGCTAGGCAGGCGGATCTTAGCCCAGGTTATCGGTTCGATGCTCGTAATCACTTTGATTCTGTTGTTCTATTTTGTAGGCCTGATGAACAGATGATCATGTGGCTGGAATTGGGCGTCTCAACTTTGAGGGTCGAAATGAGACTCAAGGAGTCTCCGCACACGAATAGGTAGAACAGGCGTCGAACCCGGGCAGAGGCCCGGCGTTCGTATGTAGACTCGGCAATTCATTCTCGGTCTTTACGGTGAGATGCCCTGCGCGATACAGGGAAAGATGCTGGGGGTTTGCGGGTTTAGCAGGATGCTCCGAAGTTTCCTCCCACGAGGGAGAGGTCGAATATGTTGATGATGCCGTCGTTGTTCAGGTCCGCTGCTAGGTTGTACCCAGGGGACGTTGAGGTTGCTCCGAATATTCCTCCGACCGATGTGAGGTCGAAGATGTTGACTTTGCAGTCTCCTGTTATGTCTCCCCGTAGCTTTTGGGTGAAGTTGACGGTTGTTAGGCCGTTGTTGCCTAGGTTTAGTTCTCCTGTGACGGGTATTGTGTAGGCGTAGATTGCATAGTTGCCGTGCGGTGCTGATTCTGGGTTCACGTTGATGATTATTGTCCTCGCCCCGTTCATGTAGCGGCCGTCGCTGTTGAGATCGTATACGATAGCTTCATTGTTGTCCCAGACGGTGTCGGAATTGGCGTCGGCGAACTTGAGTTTGGCGTCTAGAAGGGATGCCCCTTTGGAGGGAGTGGGTCCAGCGATTACAGGCTCACCCTTCATAGGGGTGAGGTTGGTCGGAGCTGTTTGATTGATTCCCGGTTCACCTGTATTGTATATGCCATTGTTGTTGGAATCGTATGCGACCTTCTCGAGGGAATTCCAAACGCCGTTATTGTTTGCGTCTACGTACCTAATCTTCAGGTCTGTGTTCAGGCCCTTGCCCACGGTTGGCCTTGTGCCTGCAAGCAATTGTTCTCCACCGTCGTATTTTCCGTTGTTGTTAGCGTCATAGACCACGGGCTCGCCGGAGTCCCAGGCACCGCTGAAGTTAGTGTCCACGAATTTGATTCGGGGGTCGCTGGCGTTGTATTTTCCGTCAGCGTTTGAGTCGTAGACGACTGACTCATCGCCTCCGTCGTAGACGCCGTTGCCGTTGATGTCGAGGAACCTTATCTTTGCATCAGTGGTCAATGCAGTATTGTTGGCCACGCTTCCAGCTACGATGGGCTCTGCTGGAAGAAGGCTGGTGACCGTGGCTGTTCCCACGAGAATGCCGAGGGAGGGTGGAGCCCCAGCTATCGCGTTATCAGAGCTCTCGTAAATCGAATCTCCGTTACTATCATACACGACTGATTCACCCGAGTCCCATTTTCCGTTAAAGTTGGAGTCGACGAACCTTATGTTATTGTCCTTGATCAGAGGGGTGCTCAGTGCCGGGGTGACGCCAGCTATGACAGGTTCGCCACTATCGTACAAGCCATTATTGTTAGTGTCACGTATGACCGTTTCTCTGAGCGGCGCGGGCCCTACAATATCAACTTCGCCCAATTCGTAGTTACCGTTGCCATTAGTGTCATAAACGATGCTTTCGGAAATCTCCCTTACGCCATTCCCGTTTTGATCCTCAAACTTTAGCTTGGGGTCGCTCTTGAGCGCGGTTCCAAGAGTGATGAACGAGCTGTTGCCCAAGAGCACACTGTCTCCCGTGTTGAAGATTCCGTTGCCATTCGCGTCGTAGATCACAGCTTCGGGGCTGGTTGATAATTGGTTGAAAGGCTTTCCTGCAATCACGTTTTCGAAGCCAGGGTCCCAGGCGTTGTTGGTGTTAGAGTCATAGATTACGGGCTCGGGGAAATTCCAGAGGGTGTTGCCGTTGGCATCAATAAACTTCAGTTTGGCGTCGCCAATCAAGCTTGCACCTCCGGTGATGGCTCCGGAAATTAGGGTATCACCTAAATTGAAAGTCCCACTGCTATCGGCGTCGTATGCTACACCTTCCCCGGGGTCCCAGTGACCATTACTGTTCGCATCAGCAAACTTGACCTTCGGGTCGGTTGTCAGGGTCGCCGGGTTCCAGACATTATTACTGTTCGAGTCAACATATCTGATTCTCGAATCAGTGCGTAATACACCTGAATCGAAAAGCCCATTATTGTTCGCGTCAACGAACGTAATGTTGTTTGGAGACTCAAGCTGGAGCTTCTGCTTCGCTGTAGCGTTAACGCTGAAGGTCTCAGTAGTCCTTCCCTGGTTGGTCACGATTATGGTCGCGTTGATCGGGTGGCCGGACGGGCGGACTAGGGAGACTCCTTCGTAGGAGTAGAGCTTGGGTAGGGTTTCTCCGCTGACTGTTAGGTCGTGTGTTCGAATAACTGTTATCGTGAAGACGAGGTCGAGGCTTTTGGAGACTTCTGAGTAGGTGCCGCTGGTCGTAGCTGTCACGTTGAAGTGATAGGCTCCCAAGGCCCCGGTGGGAGAAATGCTCACGTTAAGGCTTGAGGCGAACGTATTGGGCCCGATGGCGAATACCCCGCTTGACGGGGTCAGTACACATTCCAGACTTGCGTCGAGACAACCCGATGATGATACTGACAGTGTGTCGTTAGAGCCGCTGGTGAGAGTGGCTGTCAGGGAGAAAACGTTCGATGCCCCGGACTCTTGGGTGTAAGTTGTGCTGGATGCCGAGGTGAGGGTGAAAACAGGTGGCGCCGGTGGATTCACGACGAGTTTTAGCCAGGTCTCTTTCACCATTCCTATGACAGAGGCGGGCGCCGTTGCATTGGCAAAGACCGCGAGGGTGTACGTGCCTGAGGGAGTCGTGTTTGGACCGCCTGCGGGCCCTCCGTGGACGGTAATCGTAAGTGTCGAAGTGCAAGCGGCTGTACAAGTATTTGTTGTAAACGATGGCGTGGCATGCTGGGGAAGCCCCTGCACGCCGAGGGTGACCGAGGGTGAAGACCCGGTAAAGGCTCCCAAGGTGACTGTAGCGCCCGGGGAAATACTCGTACCTGTCGATGATACTGGTCTAGTCACTGTGATCGTTATGGGGCTGATGGAAATAGGGTAATTGAGGAGTGCAGGCGAGTTATTGTCGAAGTAGCCATCGATAGATTGGTAGGGAACTGCGCCCGGGTTCTGAATCTGGGTGATGTCTGTTTTGAAATGGATTACGGTGCTCTTCGAGGCCGCCAGTACTTTGAACACAATCCTGAAGAGAATTCCAGTGCCAGGAACGGTCGGCGGGCATGTAGCGGTGCACCCGTCCGCGAGTGAAAGGTAGTAGCCACCCGGGCTGGTAGAGTTCAAAAACTCGGTAATTCCGGAAGCTGGGAAGCCGTCAAAGAGGCAGCCTTGGGCAGCCGGACACATTGTGTTAAGGTGGTAGCGTAGCCCCGCGTTCACATAGTTCCCGTAGGAAGAGTTCGTGTACGATAATGAGGTGGAGGTCCAGTTGAACTGGACTATGAACCCCTTTATGGCGCCCGCACCCGTGACGTTAATGTCAAACTTAACGAAGGTATTGGCGCCTAAGGCCGAATCGACTACGGCGCTGGATTTCTTGGTCTCGTTCCAGAAGCCGAGGAGTGCAGAACTCCCAGGTACGGCGGCGTTTGCTTTGGGAATAATCGATGTTAAGGGCGAGTCTGTAATTACAACTATCGCGGACACAATGGATAATGTCAGAAGTAGCATAGCGCGTACAATCCTAAAGTTCATTCAATTACCTCAGGTCGAATAAAATTTCATACGGTTTCAAACGGCTTAAAAGCCTTTTTGGGTTCGGGTAACCCTCGATTGCCTGGTACTATTGGGGATATAGTTGGATTGCGGACATCCACCTACTAAAGTGCCAGTGCGGGTCGCGAAGGCAGTTCAGTGCAAGTCTTTCCACTCATCAAAGACTGTAAAGAAGAGTGTTTGAAAGACCCGCGTCAACCTCTCCCGTCTAAATCTCGAGGGCTTCTCAGCATGTCTGGCTGAAAGTGCCACCTACGATCGTAAGGTCAGTGATGTTAACCTTCCCATCACCGTTCAAGTCTGCTTGCGGATTGAAGCCGACAGAGCCTAACGTGGAGCCGAAATCGCCGCCGACAAGGGTGAGGTCGTAGATGTTAACCTTGCAATCTCCATTGGTATCACCAGCAGGCCTTAGCAGAACACTCCCCGGCAACGTCATAGTGTTGTCCACCAGGTTTGCTAGACTCTCCCCGGGGCAGCAACCCAGGTTAACAACGTTGGCAGTCACAACATACTTTCCAGGTGCCAAGCCACCCGCCGTCCAGTTGACTGTGACCTGGGCCGTTTGGCCTGTCCGAACGAGGCTGGTGTTCGAGGCCACGATCGTGCCATTGAGGCTTATCTTAACAAGCAGGCTGTCATTGAAATCTCCCGTGTTGGAAACGTTAGCCTTGAAAATAAGAGTCTGGCCCACGCGGAGGTTTGTGGTCTGAACCGTCAGGCCATTCATCCTAACTGCGTGCATAGTGATTAGGCTGTTCACGTAGAAAAGGTTGCTAGTACACGTCGTTGCGTCGCAGACCAGGTTTGAATAAAATATGTACAGCTTCCTGTCGTTGAACTGGATCATGTTGAGTTCTATCTCGTCCGACCCAGTCGTGGTCATAAGAGAGGTAGCGGGGGTCCAAGTCACCCCATTGTCTACTGAGTACCGGTAGAATATGTCTGTCTGAGAGGTGATTCCCTGGCCGCAGGAGCAAGGAAGGCTACGGGACCATGAGACCCAAATCGTTCCGTTTCTATCCTGTCCCATAGCCGGGTCCTTGTCACCCAGTGAGCTGCTAGCTATCATCGTTTCAGGGGTCCAGCTGGTCCCATCATTTGTAGTCCTGTAGAGGATCTCGCTAGGCCCCCCTCTATCAGCAGACCATGTGATCCATATCCTCCCGTCCTCCGTCTGGCCGAGTGATGAAACATGGTCGTTGTATGGCTGAACCGTAAGCCTCTGTTCCAATGACCAGCTACCGTTGTAGGCTTTGTAAAATACGTGGGTCGCTGTTCTCACAGGCGTTCCTCCTTCCGGGAGGCCGCTGACGATTGGGTATTCTCCCGCGTTGTACACGTTGTTGTTGTTGGAATCGTATACCACCGTTTCACCTCTGTCCCAAACACCGTTTCCGTTAGAATCTACAAACTTGATATTGGAATCGGTCAATAGGGCCGTGCCGGGTAAAGGTGTTGGGCCCGCTATCGTTTGCTCACCAACGTCATAATGGCCGTTGAGGTTTGTGTCATTGACGATTGACTCCCCAAAGTCCCAATGAGTGTCCGTGCCCGTCTCGAAATATTTGATGTGGGAGTCTGATCGGAGCGTGGATGATAGGGATGGTGCTAAGAAAACGGCGATGATCGGCTCGCCCGCGTCATAGCGCCCGTTGCTGTTCGAGTCGTAGAGAACTCTTTCCCCATTGTCCCATCCCGCTGTTCCGTCGGATTCTGAATACTTGATCAGGGAGTCGGGTTTGACCAGGGTGTTATTGGCTGGGGCTGGGCCTGCTATTATGGTGTCGTTGTGGAACTTGCCGAA
>WNGK01001671.1_pt1 | contig 25660 bp, 20 predicted proteins | sample 5400601 | NCBI WGS metagenome assembly WNGK01 (sample SAMN13153376, study PRJNA577476) | soil metagenome | isolation source: 60 cm soil or saprolite under Garry oak tree replicate 1 | place: USA:California | collected 2016-06-15
GTGACCCCTTCCGTGTCAGGGAAGTGCTCTCCCGCTGAGCTAACCGCCCGCGAGGCGGAAGCGGGAATCGAACCCGCGTACAGGGCTTTGCAGGCCCTTGCCTAAGCCACTCGGCCATTCCGCCACAGGCTAGTCCCGCCAACAGGAGCCAGCCCGGGTCTCGAAGAGCCGTGTTGACAACGTCGGCTCGCGAGACGGCGTCCGGCACCTCCGAGCGGACGACGGGATTCGAACCCGCGACCCTCACCTTGGCAAGGTGATGCTCTACCAGCTGAGCCACGTCCGCATCAGCCCCGCTCCCGCGGAGCCGCGCACCCCGGCCAGGACCGGTGTGCGTTCAGAAACTCTAGCCGATCCCGCCGGGCCGGCAAACTCGCCCCGCAGCCCCTTCCCGGGCATGCCACGTCGCGGCGTAAGAAAGCCACCTGGCCACGCTGTCGGCGACCTGCTGCGCAGGACTGACGGTGGCGTGCTGCTGAGATTCAGCGGTAACGGATTGTCCGGTGCTCATGACCTCAGCATGGCCGGCGGACAGTTCGGCCGGCGCCGAAGCGTGGTCGGGGTAGCCGCCCTGGAGTAAGCCGGGCGGATCCGTTACAAATCTTCGGCAGTAAGCAGGTGGCGACGGAAAGTACTCAGGTGATGCCGAGCGTGCCGCGATCCTGCCGGGGTGGCAGGCTGGCAGCCATGCGAACAGTGATCGTCAACGGGGACGCGCTGACCGTGGCAGATGTCGTCGACGTCGCGTCCGGCGCGGCGCGGGCGCAGCTCGGCCCCGAGGTCCCGGCCCGGATGGAGACCAGCCGCGCGGTGGTGGCGGCGGCGATCGCCGGCGGCGGGCCGGTTTACGGGGTGAATACCGGGTTCGGCGCGCTCGCGGACACCCGGGTGGGGGAGAAGGACCTGACCGCGCTGCAGGGCGCGATCGTCCGGTCGCATGCGGCGGGCACCGGCGAGCCGCTGGACGACGCCACCGTCCGGGCGATCCTGCTGCTGCGGGCCAGGACGCTGGCGGCCGGCTACTCCGGCGTCCGCGCCGCGCTGCCGGAGCGGCTGCTCGAGCTGCTGGCCGCGGACCTGCTGCCGGTGGTGCCGTGCAAAGGGTCGGTGGGCGCCTCCGGCGACCTGGCGCAGCTTGCGCACCTGGCGCAGCCGCTGATCGGCGCGGGCCGGCTACGGGCGCCGGGCGACGGCCCGCTCGGCCGGCCGGCCGCCGAGGTGCTCGCCGAACACGGCATCGAGCCGCTGGAGCTGGCCCCGAAGGAAGGCCTGTCGCTGGTCAACGGAACGGAGCCGATGCAGGTCCTGCTGGCGTTCTCGGTGCACGATGCGCGGCTGCTGCTGCAGGCGGCCGACGTGGCCTGCGCCCTGTCGATCGAGGCGCTGCTCGGCACCGACCGGCCGTACGACGAGCGGGTCCAGCTGATCAGGCCGCATCCCGGCCAGCTGGACAGCGCCGCCAACCTGCGGGCGCTGCTGGCCGGCTCGGCGCTGATGGCCAGCCACCGGCACAGCCGCCACGCGGTGCAGGACGCCTACAGCCTCCGCTGCGCTCCGCAGGTGCACGGCGCGGCCCGCGATGTGCTCGCGTACGCGGCGCGGGTGCTCGACACCGAGCTTGGCGCGGTGGTGGACAACCCGGTGATCGTTGCGGACGGCGAGGTGATGACCACCGGGAATTTCCACGGCGAGCCGCTCGCGTTCGCCGCGGACATGCTCGCCATCGCGGTTTCCGAGCTGGCCAGCATCAGCGAGCGGCGGGTGGACCGGATGCTCGACCCGGCGTCGTCCCTGCTGGCCCAGTACACTGCGGCTTCGCTGGTCAGCGAGAACAAGGTGCTCGCCCATCCGGCCAGCGTGGACACCATCCCGACCTCGGGCAAGCAGGAAGATCACGTCTCGATGGGCTGGACGGCGGCGCGCAAGCTCCGCGAGGTGATCGTCAACGTCCGGACCTGCCTGGCGGTCGAGATCCTCTGCGCGGCGGCGGGCATCGACCTGCGGTCCGCGATCGGCGCACCGAGCGAGCCGCTGGCCGCGGCGGTTGCCGTGGTCAGGGCGCGGGTGCCGATGATGGCCGTGGACCGCGAGGTGTCCGGGCAGATCGTCGCGGTTGACGAGCTGATTCCGCAGATCTGCGCGGCGGCGGGTGCGCATTGCGGCGGGCTGAAATAGCGTCGGCCCGATGACGGTGTGGATGAACGGGACGCTGCTGGCCGACTCCGATGCCCGGGTTTCTGTGTTCGATCACGGGCTGACCGTGGGCGACGGGGTGTTCGAGACTGTCAAGGTCGCGGCCGGCGTGCCGTTCGCGCTGACCAGGCACCTCGCGCGGCTGCGGCGGTCCGCGGCGGGCCTTGGGCTGCCCGAGCCTGACCTGGGCGCGCTGCAGGCGGGCGTCCGGGATCTGCTCGCGGCGGCGGGCCCGCCGGACCGGGCACGGCTGCGGATCACGCTGACCGGGGGCTCGTCTCCGCTGGGCTCCGAGCGCGGGGATACCGGGCTGACCGCCGTCGTGGCGCTGGGGGAGTGGCCGGCCAGAGGGACGTCATGCGACGTGGTCACGGTGCCGTGGCCGCGGAATGACCGTGGTGCGCTGGCCGGGCTGAAGACGACGTCGTACGCGGAGAACGTGCTGGCCCTCGGTTACGCCAGGCAGCGCGGCGGCAGCGAGGCGATCTTCGCGAATACCGCGGGGAACCTGTGCGAGGGAACCGGTACCAATGTTTTCCTGGTGTCCGGCGGGCGGCTGCTGACGCCGCCGCTGAGCTCGGGCTGCCTGGCGGGCGTGACCAGGGGGCTGGTGATCGAGTGGGCCGGCGCCGAGGAGGAGGACCTGGCGCTGGGGGCGCTCGGCGCGGCGGGCGAGGCGTTCCTCACGGGCACGACCAGGGATGTGCAGCCGATCCGGGCGGTCAACGGGGTGCCGCTGCCGGCCGCGCCCGGGCCGGTGACGCGCCGGGCGGCTGAGATATTCGCCGCTCGCTCGGCGGCGGAGCCGGATCCCTAGGGATTTCCCGGAGCGGAGAACTAGCGAGGCTAGGGGGCCTGGCCGGGACTAGCGGGAGCTTACCGAATTACGTGCGCTGCATTGTCCGGTTGCGGGATTGTCCGGTTGCGGGTCGCACGGCTGCGGATTCCATGATTGCCGATTGCACGAATGCGGGCCTGGCGGTTATGCGCGCCAGAGCAGTTCGTCCAGTTCGCTGTCGACGTCGACGAACTCGTCTTCCCGGCCAGCCGCGATAAGCCCGTAGGTCCGGCGCAGGAAATCCGCTGTCGGGCTGGCCGGCGCCTCGAAATGCGCCTGGCCGAACGGGGATGACAACGCGAGGTTGAGCACCTCGCGGCCGTCCGGCGAGCCTGGCCAGACCTGGACGTCGCCCTCGCCGGCCGGCTCAGCAAGGCCGGCCGCGAGCAGTTCCCTGGCGAAGATCCACTCGACCGGCTCGTCCAGTCCGACATGGAACGCCATCCGGATCGCATAGGGGTCGTCGGCACTGTAGTAGAGGCTGGCGACCAGGGGCACGGTCCCGTGCTCGGGGACGACCAGCGTGAGCCCAAGCTCCGCGGAGACGGTAGCGCTGCTGTTTATCATCGGGCAAACCTTTGTCTAGTGGTGTCCCGGATTGCCGGGCTTCGCGTGCGACCATGTGGTCGCTGATAGCTTGATTGGGCATGGCTACCGGCTAAAAGTCGTCGCGGGAGATAAGATTCCGCAACTCGGGTCACCGTAACCTCGGTCACGAGTCAACAAACCGGCTGCGACCCGGTCAAACGATTCTCGAATTTGGACGTTTATTTCGCCGTCGGGTGCTGAATTTGACCAGGTGCGACGCACTGTGGCCTGGACGTCACCCGAAGTTAGCTAAAATTGGTGACGGGCTATGATCGGGCGCGGCCGACTTGCACCCGCATGCCGCGCTGAGCGGCGTTTGGCAGGCTTGGAGGGGTTCGCTGCATGGGTTGCGACGGTCACCCTGGTCTGTCCGGGGCATAGTGCAGTTTATACCTCCGTTGCATCCTCGTTGAAGCCACTAATTCGAGTTTAATGTCCGCGTATAAAGCTTTCAGTTGTGCGCGGTTCGCGGTTCGCGGGCCGCGGACCGCGCGGGGCATGCTGCCCTGCCGTCATGCGCTACCCTGTGGTATGCCCCAGGGCGGATGGCTTCGGCCCAGGGCGGCGGGCGATTGGCTCAGCGGGAGAGCGCCTCGTTCACACCGAGGAGGTCACTGGTTCGATCCCAGTATCGCCCACCACCGGTTGCGGGCCGGTTGCCTGCAGGTTGTCATCTGGTTGCACTGACTGACGGCCCCAGCGGCTATGGCTGACGGGTCCAGCGGCTACGGCTCGCTCGTGCCGATGGGAGGAATCTGGGAGACAACTTGCCCGGATATTCCGGTATGGATCTTCAGCGCCGCGATGGTCTCATCCCGGATCCGCAGACGCTCGTCCGGGCTCAAGTCCCCTAGTTCACCCTTGTGAGCGCCCGGGCCCCCTCGCCAGGCTGGCGGCAGACGACGTCGCCGTGGAGGCCCTGCGGAGCCGCGCGCGGCGTGCTTTCAGCGCTATGCACGACATGGACGCGGCAGGCCGCCGCGGGCATGCGGTGCTCATGGCAGGCCGGCTATTAGGAGAATGCTGCCTGACGCGGAACTAGTCATATCACGCGATGTCTCCCGTTAAGGACTGTTCCGCACCGGAGATGACACCGGAATCGGCCGGTTCCGCTCCAGGTCTTTCGCGCTCAGTCAAGCGCTCCACCGCTGGCACGGCCTGCGCCATGGTCTGGCTTGCGCGATATTGGCGCCCCAGTTCGCGCGGGAGGGCGAAGCTGACGCTCTCCTGGGCGGCCCAGATCTGCTCAACACGGTCGAAGCCACGTTCGCCGAGCCAGCCGAGGACACCTTGCACGAGGATCTCTGGGCCGAGGCGCCACCGGTGACGCCCACTGTCTCAACGCAGCCCAGCCATCAATCTCCCCGGCACCGTGTCCTACCAGGAGATGCTGACCGAGCGCGAACCGCTATTGCCCGAACTCGCGTTCCCCCGCGAGGAGTACGACCGGCGGGTCCGCCAGGTCCAGGACCGGATGCGCGCCCGCGGGATCGATACCCTGCTGGTGTCCAACACCTCCAACTGGGCGTGGCTGACCGGCTACGACACGACCATGCCGTCGTGCTACGGGATCGGGATCGTCGGCGCCAGCGGCGGCCTTGCCTGCCACACCGCCGAGCTCGAGGTGCCCTGCGCGCTGTACAACTCGATCGTCGAGGACGTGATCGTCTACGAGTGGTACGACGCGCGCGGCACCGCCGAGCAGCTGGCCGACGCGCTGCTGGAGCGCGGCGCCGACGGGACGACCATCGGCCTGGAGATGGGCTACCCGGAGACGTTCGCGATCGGGGCCTTCGACACCAAGAGCTACCTGGTGCTGCGCGACAAGCTGCCGAAGGCGTCGTTCGAGGACGCCACGCAGCTGATCCTCGACTGCCGGATGATCAAGACGGCGGCCGAGCTGGACTACATGCGCGCGGCCGGCCGGATCACCTGGACCGGCCTGCAGGCGTCGCTGAAGGCGACCGCCGAGGGCGCGAGCGACAACGACATCATCGCCGCGGGCTACGGGGCGATGTACGCGGCGGGCAGCGAGCTGACCTCGATCGACGGCATGTGCATGGCAGGCTTTCGGGCCGGACTTGGCCCGCACATGCCGTTCAAGCGGACACGACTTGCGGCGGGCGACACGGTGTACCTCGAATACACCGGCACGTACAACCGCTATAACGCGCCCGCGATGCGCAGCGCCGTCGTCGGCCCGCCGCCGGATGGCGTGCGGCGGCTCGCCGACGCGGCGATCGGGACGCTGAACCTGCTGATCGACACCATCGCGCCGGGGAAGACCGGCGGCGACGTCGCGCGGGTGGCGAAGAAGGGCCTGGCGCCGGTAGCCGGCGAGATGTGGTTCCACGGCGGGTTCGGCTACTCGATCGGGCTCGGCATGCAGCCGTCCTGGACCGAGGCGGCCATGTACATCGCCGAGGGGGAGGAGCGCGAGCTCGTGCCGGGCATGACGTTCCACCTGCCGATCTGCATCTTCGTCCCGCGGCGATGCGGCACCGGATTCTCCGAGAGCGTTGCCGTTACCGAGCACGGCTGCGAGGTGCTGACCCCCGGCGAGGCACGAGAGCTCGCCGTCCGGTGAGCTCTCGCCCGCCTGGCCGGGTGGCCAGCCCACGGCTAAGCCCGAAGCGCCGGTGGATCGTCGCGATCGACGTCGGCGGGACCTTCACTGACGCCACCGCGGTGGCCGGCGACGGTACCGTGGCCGTCGCCAAGGTGCCATCGACGCCGGAGGATCCATCGGCCGCGCTCGCCGCTGCCGTGGCGGAGCTGGCCGGGCTAGGCGTCCACCCGGCCGCGGTCAGCGGCCTCTTCCACGGCACGACCGTGGCGACCAACGCGGCGATCACCGGCCGGCTGGCGCGGGTCGCGCTGATCACCACCGAGGGATACCGGGACATCCTGAGCTACCGGACCGGGGGCCGTCCCAAGCTCTACGACCTGGAGCAGCCTCGCCCGCCCGAGCTCGTGCCCCGGCGGCGCCGGATCGAGGCCCGCGAGCGGCTCGCCTGGAACGGCGAGGTCATCACCCCGCTGGAAGCCGCGGAGATTGAACGGCTCGCCGGGCAGGCATCGGCCAGCGACGCCGAGGCGTTCGCGGTGTGCCTGCTGTTCAGCTACATGAACGATGCGCACGAGCGCCAGATCGGGGATGAGCTGCGGCGTCGCCATCCGGCGACGCCGGTCACCCTGTCCTCGGAGATCGCCCGGGAGTTCCGTGAGTATCCGCGGACCGCGACAACTGTCTTGAACGCAGGCCTGCGGCCGATAGTCGGCAGCTACCTGATCAGCGCCGAGCGTCAGGTCCGCGAGCTGGGCGTCCGGGGACCGTTCCTGATCATGCAGTCGAACGGGGGCTGTGTGCCAGCCGCCCGCGCCGACTCCGAGGCCCACCTGCTGCTGCTGTCCGGCCCGACGGCCGGCGTGGCGGGTGCGGTCAGCGTCGCCGCGCAGCTCGGCCTCGACCGGCTGATCTCCCTGGACATGGGCGGGACGTCGCTGGACGTCTGCCTGATCCAGGGCGGTGTTCCGCCGGTCGTGGTGTCCGCGGAAGTGAACTCCCATCCGGTCCTGGCGCCGTCGGTGGATGTGGTCACGGTCGGCGCGGGCGGCGGCAGCATCGCCAGCGTGGATGCGGCGGGGCGCCTTCGGGTCGGCCCGCAGAGCGCGGGCGCGGACCCCGGTCCCGCGGCCTACGGGAGGGGCGGCAAGGACGCGACGCTGACCGACGCGCATGTGGTCGCCGGCTCGCTGGGCGGCGCGCGGCTGGCCGGCCGGCTCGCGCTGGACGGCGACGCAGCGGCCGAGGCCGTCGGCCGCATCGCCGACCGGCTGGAGATGGGCCGCGGGGAGGCGGCCGACGGGATCATCGCGGTCGCCATGGCCCACGTGATGCGGGCGATGCGCCGGGTGTCGGTCGAACGCGGGGTGGATCCGCGCGGCTGCGCGCTGGTCGCGTTCGGCGGCGCCGGGCCGCTGCACGCTGGCCGGCTGCTCCGGGAGATGGGCATGCGGGCTGTCGTGGTGCCGCCGCACCCGGGGCTGTTCTCGGCGCGCGGGCTGATCGCCGCGGACCTGCGGGTCGATGAGTCGCAGACGGTGCTGCGGCCCCTGGACTCCGGCGCGCTCGATGACCTGGCTGCGTGGTACGCGGCGGCTTCCGCCCGGCTGGTTCTGCGGCTACAGGAGGACGGGATCGGCCGGGTCCGGATCCGGCTGGCGGGCAGCGCCGACTGCCGCTACCTCGGGCAGGGGTTCGAGGTTGCCGTGCCTCTGCGCGGCCTGGGCCACGCGTCTTTGCAGAAGCTCGGGACGGATTTTCACGAGCTGCACCGGACGAGCTATGGCCACGCCGCGCCGGGCGAGGCGATCGAGGTCGTCACGCTGCGGCTGTCGGCGTTCGGCGGCCTGCAGTCCCCGGACGCTGCCGAGGTCCCCGCGGGCGGGACGACTCCGCCGCCGCAGGCATTGGCCGGCCGGCGGGCCATGGTGCTGCCCGGCCTGCGATCGCGCCGGAAGGTGCCCGTACTGGCCCGGGACGAACTCCGGGCGCGGAACCTCGTCGACGGCCCCGCGATCATCGAGGAAATGGACTCAACAACCCTCGTGCTCCCCGCCCAGCGGGCCCGGGTGGACCGGCTCGGCAACCTGTGGCTGGAGGAGGCCCGGTGAGCGGCGGCAGGCAAGGCAGCGGGAACCACCGGCTCGATCCGATCACCTTCGAGCTCATCTACGCGCAACTGCTGTCGGCGGCGGAGGAGATGGGCGGAGTGCTGAAGCGGTCCAGCTTCAGCCCGATCATCCGGGAGATGAACGACTTCAGCTGCGCGCTATTCGACCGCGCCGGCGATCTCGTCGCCCAGGCCGATTACATCCCCGCGCAGCTCGGCGCGATGTCTCTGGCGGTGAAGTCGACAGCACGGCGGTGGCTGGGCTCCCTCGAGCCCGGGGACGTGTTCCTGGCCAACCATCCGTACATGGGGTGCATGCACACGCCGGACCTCAATGTGCTGATGCCGCTGTTCATCAAGGGCCGGCTCTTCGGCTGGACCGGGACGACGGCCCATCACATCGACGTAGGCGGGGTCAACCCGGGCACCGAGGGCGCGGACCTGCGCCAGCTGTATGCGGAGGGCCTGGTCCTGCCGCCGGTCCACCTCAGCCGCCGCGGCGTCGAGGACGAGGACCTGATCTCCATCATCCAGAGCAACGTCCGCGACCCGTTCACGACCCTGGCCGATCTGCGGGCACAGCAGGCGTCGTGCGCGCTGGGTGCCCGGCGCATCGAGGAGGCCGCCGGGCGGTTCGGCTCACGCGCGATCACCGCCGCGTTCGCGCAGTCGCTCGATGCCGTCGAGCAGGCAACGCGGATCGCGCTGCGCGAGCTTCCCGATGGCGACGGCCAGGCGGAGGCTACCTGGACGACGACGGGGTCGGCGGACCGCCCACCCGCATCCACGCCCTCATCGCCAAGCGCGGCGATCACCTGACCGTCAACCTGTCCGGCTCGGCCCGCCAGGTGCCCGGAGCGCTGAACGTCCCGTGGGCCAGCACGCGCGCGGCGATCGTGTACCTGGTGCGCGCCATGACCGACCCGGACATGGTCACGAACGACGGGATCCTGCGCACGGTCGACATCACCTGCCCGCAGGGCAGCGTGCTGAACCCGTCGCCACCCGCCGCGGTCTCGGTCCGGCACAACACCTGCCAGCGGCTCGCCGAGACGCTGATCCGGGCGGCCTCGGTGATCTGGCCCGAGCGGGCCGCGGCGAGCGGAACCGTCACGTTCTTCGACGTTAACCTCGAAAGCGTCTCGCCCAAGACCGGCCGGTCCTCGGTGATGATGGACGTGGTCGGCGGCGGCACCGGAGCGCACAGCAGCGGCGACGGCCTCGACGGCGTGGACACCTACATGTCCAACGTCGCGCTGCTGCCAGTCGAGGTAGCGGAGACCGAGTACGCGGTGCGGATACTGCGCACCGAACTGGTCGAGGGCTCCCAGGGCCGCGGGGCGCACAACGGCGGCATGGGCATCAGGCGCGAGTACGAGATCCTGAGCTTCCCGCAAGTGGCGACGGTCTACGGCGAGCAGACCGATCCGCGTTTCGCGCCCGAAGGGATCCGCGGCGGGGGAGACGGCTCCGCCACCCGGATCTCGATCTACCACCCAGACGGCGGGGCGCTCGACGTGCCGAGCAAGGTGACACTCAGGCTGCTGCCCGGTTCGGTGATCCGCGTCGAGACCAGCGGCGGCGGCGGGTTCGGCGACCCGCTCCAGCGGTCTGCGGAGGCCGCGCAGGCAGACGTGCTGGACGGCCGCATCCCTTCTCCAGTCCGGAACGTGCCACTCGCTACATAACCACCACTGGCATGTCCGGCAGCCCGGGCGACGAGGAACCGGGCCCACCTGATCCCAGTCGCCCGCCGGCCCGAGGGGCCTGTTACGGTCCGTCACATCGGCACGGCGGTTCGTCGTGCCCTGCAGGCAGGTGACCTCGGGTGGCAACTGGCGCGACTGAATCAAGTCACGCGGGAACAATGCGGGAACAATCCGGTCTGACATCGTCAATCCGCTGCGGATGACCACGGCCGGTGCCGATACTCGCCTCTGTGATCGGCGAGGAGTTCGCGGCCATTCTGGCCGCCGCGCAGGACGGCAGCGAGGCTGCCTTCTCTGTGCTGTGGCGTGATGCTAACCCGGCCCTGCTGCGCTACCTGCGGGTGGCCGCGCCCGATGCCGCCGAGGACGTCGCGGCGGAGACGTGGGTACAGGTGGTCCGGGGCCTGACCGGCTTCCGCGGGGACGAACGGGCTTGGCGGTCGTGGCTGTTCACGACTGCGCGCCGGCGGGCGATCGACGAGGTCCGCCGTCGTTCCCGGCACCCGGTGGCGTCGCTCGCTGAGCTGCCAGGCGCCCGGGAGCCGAGGACGGAGGATGCCGCCGGGCAGGCGATGGAGAATCTCGGCACCGCGGCGGCGATCGCGGCGATCTCGGCGCTGCCTCCCCTCCAGGCGGAGGTGATCTTGTTGCGGGTCCTGGCCGGCCTGGACACCGAGGCGGTGGCGCGGATAGTAGGCCGAAGCCCGGGCGCGGTACGCGTCGCTGCGCACCGCGGCCTGCGGCGGCTTGCGCAGACCATGGCTACGACGGGTGTAACGCTGTGACCGGCCATGGCGTTTCGGACGGTGACATGCCGATCTTCCCGTGGTCAGCGCGAGGCGATGTCCCTCCCATCGGGGACCCCGCCTGCGACGCGCTGCTTGCAGGGAATCTGCTGCCAGGGGACGCAGCCGATGGGCTGCGCCCGGTGGCGGAGGCTATCGCCGCGCTCAACGCAGCGCCGACGATGAGCGAACTGGCTGCCGAGACCAGTGTCCTGGCGGTGTTCCGCGGCGCGGTCGGCATGTCTGCTGAACCGACCCGGTCACGCCGTAGGAGGCATCCCTTGCTCACCTCGCTGCTCAGCGCCAAACTCGCCGCGGCCGCCGCGGCCGCGGCGGTCACCGTTGGCGGTGCCGCTGCCGCGGCGTACGCCGGTGCCCTGCCAGCCTCGATGCAGAAATTCGCTCATGACACCCTCGGCGCACCCCCGGCGCGCCCGAGCGCGCAGCCGACGCATTCGGCGACCCCGGTGGGGCCGGACGCGACGGGCCACGCAGCGTACGGCCTGTGCACCGCGTACGCGCACCTGAAGGCTGATGGCAGCGCCAGGCAGAAGGCGGTGGCCTTCCGCAACCTGGCGACCGCAGCGGACGGGGCGGCCAACGTGACGGCGTACTGCGCGGCGGTGGCCCACCCCGGAGAGCCGGCCAGCCACCCGACCGGAAAGCCGGCCAGCCACCCCACCGGAGAGCCGGCCAGCCACCCGACCGGAGAGCCGGCCAGCCACCCCACCGGAAAGCCGGCCAGCCACCCCACCGGAAAGCCGACCAGCGCCCCATAGCTTCACCTTCGCACTGCTGCGGCCACCAAAGGAATGCGGCGGCCCGGGATCGCTCCCCCCGACCCGGGCCGCCGCGCCATGTCAGGGCTTGCGGTGAACTGTGCGGCCGCAATCCCTGCCCGCCCAGGGGTCATGGTTTTGGGTCCGGCGGTGGGCGGGCTGCGATGATTGCCGGGTGCGTGTGCTGATTCCGCTTCCGGACCGGGATTTCGACGTCACTGAGGTCGCGGTGCCGTGGCGGGTCCTGCGTGATGCCGGGCACCGGGTCGTCTTCGCCACCGACCGGGCCGGCCCGGTCCCGGCCGCTGATCCGCGGCTGCTGACCGGCGTGCTGTTCGGGCAGCTGGGCGCCGCGCCGCAGGCCAAGGGCTTCTACGCCGAGCTCACCAGGTCCGCGGAGTTCAACTCGGCGCAAGCGTGGGCCGGGCTGGACCCGGCCCGCTTCGACGGGCTGCTGCTGCCCGGCGGGCATGCACCGGGGATGCGGCAATACCTCGGCTCGGCGGTGCTGCGCGAACAGGTCGCCCGGTTCTGGGCGACCGGCAGGCCGGTCGGCGCGATCTGTCACGGCGTGCTGGTGCTGGCGCGCACCCGCGACACCGTCACCGGGCGGTCCGTGCTGGCCGGCCGCCGGACAACCTGCCTGCCCAAGTACATGGAACGCGTCGCCTACCTGGCTACCGCCTGGCGGCTGGGCCGCTACTACCGGACCTACCCTGCCTATGTCGAGGATGAGGTCAAAGCCGCCCTGGACGACCCAGCCAGCCAGTTCCAGCGAGGACCGGTAACCCTCACCGCGCGCGGCACCGCGACCGACGACTCGCCAGCCTTCGTGGTGACCGACCGCAACTACCTGTCCGCGCGCTGGCCCGGTGACGCCTACCTGTTCGCCCGCCGCTTCGCCGGCCTCCTGCAATCCCCGGCCCAGCCCGATCACTGCGAGCCTTGAGCGGCCCCTCGAACGGCCGATATTACGCCAGTCCCGGTTGGTGACACGGCCTCCCGGGCCGCCTGGCTCTCGGCCGAGGCGGCCGTCCCGCACTATGGAGTGGTGCCCGTTGGAACGGAGGGATTCCGCACGCATGTGACTGAGGCCCTGCTTCCCCGGCATTCGCGTCGCTGCACCCGCCATGTGCCTACCAGGAGGAGAAATGACCGTCGTCCTCAACGCACGGGAGGACTTCACGCTTGAGGCGTTCCGGCGGGTAACCGTAGACGGCGAGGACGTCGCCATCGGCCCGGCCGCGCTGCGGGTAATGGGTGCGGCCCGCGCAGGGTTCGAGCACTTGTTGCGCTCTAACCCGCAAGGGTTTATTTACGGGGTGACCACGCGGCCGGGCGTCGAAGTCGGCACGGCGATTCCGCCGGAGGAACGGCGTAGCTATGCGCGCCGCTTCCGGGGGGTTGGCCGGGGCTTCGGCCGGGATTGCCTCGATGAGCGTGTCGTCAGAGGCATCGTCTTCGCCCGGCTGGCCGACTTCGTCGGCGGCCACGCCAAGGTGCGTCCGCAGCTCGCCCAGCATGTGGCCGCCCTGCTGGACGGGCCGCTGCCGCGGGTGCCCCTCGACGGGCAGGCAGGTGCCGGGGAGATCCTTCCCCTCATGCATGTGATGGCGGCCATCGACGCCGGCGACCTGGTGGAGGGCGAGGGCATGGCCCTGATTAACGGCTCTCCGTGTGCCACCGCCCTGGCCGCTGACGTCGCCCTGCACGCCGGGCACCGGCTGCGCCTGGCCGAGGCAATCTTCGCGCTCTCCGCCGAGGCGTTCCGTGCCCCCCTTGACACCTACGACGAGGCCCTTGATGAGCTGGGGGGCGATGACGCAGAACGCACGGTCCTGCGCCGCTTGCGCGGCCATCTGCGCGGCGCGGTCACATCAGGCCGGCTGGCCCATCAGGCGCCGGTCAGCTACCGCATCCTGCCTCAGGTCCTGGGCCAGGCTCAGCGCGCCGTGCAGGCGGTGGTTCACGCCGCTACGACTGCCTTGGGCTCGGTCACCGAGAACCCGGTGTACCTGCCCGCCAGCGATGGTCACCCATCCGGCCGCGTACTGTCGACCGGCGGTTTCCATAACGGCGCCGCCGCCCCCGCAATCGACTGGCTGACCGCCGCCTGGGCAGACCTGGCCCTCCTGGCGCAGCGCCAGGTCACCGCCATGCACAGCGCCACCTCCGGGCTTCCGCACCTGCTCGCCCCGGCCGGGTTCATAGCCGGGGCCTCAGGCGGGGCCACCAACCTCTTCGGCTGGGTAGCGACCGGGCTGGTGGAAGAAGCCCGGGCGCTGGCCGCGCCCACCCTGCTGCCCGCCACCATCAACGACACCCAGAACGACATTGCCTCGCCCAGCTTCGGCGCCTACCGTAGCCAGCACCGGGCCGCCGAATGCCTGGACAGCGTGCTCGCCATCCTGGCCCTGGTCTCCAGCCAGGCATTGTTCGCTACCAGCCGCCACCCGGCACCACCCCTAGCCGGGCTGCTAGGCGGCGTCCGCTCGGTGTTCCCGCCCGTCGAGACCGAACGGGCGGGCCAGGGAACGCAAGCAGGACAACTCGCCGACATCCTGGGCAGGGCCGCCCTGACCGGCCAGCTCGACTTCCAAGGCCACCCAACCCAGGCCAGCTCGCCGGCGCCGCCCTGACGACAGCCCGCCCGCCGGCCGCCCCAACTCACGGGCCACTACGAAGCATTGCGAGCCGGGAAATTATCGCCACGAGGGCTACCAGCACACGGCCCGGCACGGTGGCATGCAGACAGAACGGGCCGAGCAACTCTGCATAGAGCATCTCGTGCCCGACCCGACGCGCTCGGCGCTCCGCCACCGACGGCGTCATCATCGTTGAACCCCCTGATCAACGACCCATTGGTTCGCGGGTTCGAGGATCGGGACGTTCCCGTGGTCACGGTAGGACGAGATTCAGTGGAGCTCGGTGGCCGCGGCGGGTGGGTGGTCTCAGATGCCGGGCGGGTGGCTGAGCGCGGAGCGGCGGACGAGCGCGTTGAACTTGATTGTCTGGGCCTGGGCCCGGCGGACCGGGATTGTGCCGTCCAGCTTGCGCCGGGCCAGTTCCCCGTCAGCGGTGACGACGAACGCCGCCGCGCTGGTCTTTTTGCTCAGCGCGCCCACGACGGTGAGCACGCGGTGGAGGGTGTGACGGCTGGTGCCGTCGGCGACTTCGGCGGCCGCGCCAGCGAGCGGGCCGAGAACGCTGGTGCGCTTCCCGAGGCTGTTCAGCCGGTAGATCGTGTCGTCGGCGACGACTACGCCCAGGTACACGAACGAGGTGGTGGCCTCGGTGCTATGCCACGGCGCGGGGCGGCCGGCCCTGGCTGCCGTGCGCTCGGTCATCCTGGCCTCGGCGCCGCCGGCCCGGCGCTCGGCAGCCAGCTCGCTGTGGCTGGTTCCGCGTTCGGCTATCTCGTCTCTGTCGTCCTTGTTGAGCAGGTAGTCCTTCATGTCTTTCCTCTCGGGTGCGTTGATCTCAACGCCCCCGGCCGTCATCTCTCGCTCACCGTCGTGGCAATCGCGCGAGCGCGGCGTTGTTCTAGCTCGTGACCGCCTTGCCCGCCAGGTCGGTCATGCTGTCCTCACTGTCGAGCCCGTGCTCGATCAGGACAGCAGCTGCCGTGGAGCGCGTCCAGCGGCGGCGGGCCCGCATGGCGTCCAGTCGCGCCAGCACGCTCGGGGTGAGATTCACCGAGATCTTCTCGGTGCGGGTTTCCTCCATGTGCAGCAGTCTACAGCACGGTACGGATATTAGGCGCACCCAGCATGCTCTGGGACTGGCGCATCGTCAGCACCAGCGACGGCGGGCGCACCTGGCGCACCGATTACACGACCATCCCCTGACCTGCCGGCGGACCCGCCCGGGCGGGCACCGGTACCGGCTTGGTGCAGGCAACCAAGACTTCAGTACGTCGCGCCCAAAGCCGCTGCCAGCCGGACAAGGTACTGTCCACGTCCTGCGCCGGGGATGGCAACGGCTGGCCGATCGGTCGCTGGCAGTTGCGTACGGTTAGCTGCTGACAGGAACCAGGCCTGACATGGGGCTGAGTTGACCTCTGACGCCCCCGGAAGATGGGGTGATTGCCGCATGCACCAGGGCGGTCCGTGTAGTTACGTTCGTTGCCATCAGCGATGTCAATGCGACGAAATGAGGCAGCCATGACCCTCCGAAGCAGGTTGGCTCCGGCACCGCTATTGGCGAACCAGGCGAGCGCCTGCCGCGGAGGGTGATCAAGGCGGCTCGCACCGGTGCGCGCCTTCAGCCACGGCCTGCTCGTGGCCAACTTCGGCAACGGCGCGCTGAACGCCTTCAACTCGGCCACCGGGGCCGCAGGCACCCCGCGCACGGTGTTCTCCACCGCAGGCCTTGCGGACGAGAGTCACGGCCTGCTCGGCACGATCACCGCAGGCCGCCAGCTGCCCGCCGGTGTTTCTCAGCGGCGGCAGTCCGCGGGCCGGTCCCGATGCGAGGGTCGTAGATTTGCGCCATGGCGACGCGATCGGCGGCGACTATGGGCAGGCGGACGGCCCGGGCGATCCTGGTGGACGCCGACGACCGGCTGATGCTGATCAAGCGGACCAAGCCGGGGCAGCCGGTGTACTGGACGACACCGGGCGGTGGCGTCGAGGACACGGACGCCTCGATCGAGGCGGCGCTGCACAGGGAAATCGCGGAGGAAATGGGCGCGGCGGCGGCGGGAGCGTCGCGGGTGTTCTTGCACAGCAGGCCGTCGGATGCCGGGATTGCCGTGCAGCATTTCTTCGTTGCGCGGCTGACCAGTCTGGACTGGTCGGCCCGCTGCGACCCGGAATTCAGCGATCCCGCGCGGGGCAGTTACGAGCTGGTACGAGTCGACCTGCACGGAGACGATCTTGCGGGCATCGACCTTGTGCCGACCGCGCTGAAGGAGTTCATCCTGGCCAACCGCGAGGCGCTGCTCGCCGAGATCGCGGCAGTCGTTCTATGACTACGGAGAGTTTTGGGGCGTTCAGCCCTCATAACCCTCCGTGATCATGAAGTCCCTACCGTTACTGATCGTTTACGTGTCGGCTGGATTTCTGGCGATGAACGCTGGGTAATCAACGCTACGCTTAGTAGTTAGAAAGGCGCGCTTGGCAACTCAGGGTGATGAGTAGCCGTGGCGTGCGGCGCACGGGGGAGCGGCGTGTTCGGAATGGAACGGTTCGGCGGTAAGAGCGGTAAGACAGGTAAGCCGGAGTCGGCCGCTGGCAGGCCTAAATCAGCTGCACAGGAGCCAGGGTCGGCTGCTGGCAGGCCAGAGTCAGCTGCCGGGGAGCCAGGGTCGGCTGCTGGCAGGCCGGAGTCAGCTGCCGGGGAGCCGGAGTCGGCTGCTGGGGAGCCGGAGTCGGCTGCTGGCAGGCCGGAGTCGGCTGCCGGGGGCAGGACGGCCGGGCGGCGCGGGCGAGGGCGCCATGAAGCGCCAGGCCGCCCCGTGGCGCGGGTCATCGGGCTGGTGGCGGCGGTCGCCGCCGTGACGGTGACGGCCGGAGCGTACGCGCTGACGCACGGCGCATCGCGCGGCCAGCCGGCCGCGGCGAGCGTGCAGAGGGCGGCGCTGGCAGGCCAGTCGGCCAGCACCGGACCGCTGCGGGTGACCTCCGCCTGGCCGGCCCAGGGAGCTCGCGGCGTCGACGGCGCCAACCCGGTCGTGGTCAGGTTCTCCGCGCCGCTGGCGGCGGGATCGCCGATGCCCACGTTGACGCCCGCCGTGCGGGGCAGCTGGCAGCAGGCCGGCCCGTCGCTGACCTTCAGGCCCGCCGTCCCGTTCGCCCCGTCCAGTCACATCACGCTGCGGATTCCGGCCGGCCAGGCCGGCGTCCGCACGGCCGCGGGCGGGCTGCTGGCCAGGCCGGTAGTCGCCAGATTCCGGACCAGGGCCTGGTCGACCCGGCGGCTGAGCGAACTGCTCGCCCAGCTCGGCTACCTGCCGCTGTCCTGGAACCCGCTCGGCGAAGGCGCCGGCCGGCCCGATGGCGGCCGCATCGCGGGAACACCGGCCGCGGATTCCGGCCTGGCTGCCCAGGTCGCGGCCGCCTACAGCCCGCCGGCCGGGACGTTCCGGTGGCACCACGGCTACCCGGCGTCGCTGCACGGCCAGTGGCACGAGGGCCGCCAGAACGTGCTGCTGAAGGGCGCGGTGATGGCCTTCCAGGCGCAGCATGGCATGACCATGACCGGCATCGCGGGGGCAGGCGTCTGGCGCGCCCTGTTCCGCGCCGCGGAGCACGGCCGCGCCAACCGGGCCGGCTACACCTACGCGGTCGCCAGCAAGGGCAGTCCGGAGCTGCTGACGATCTGGCATGACGGCCACATAGTGCTGCGCAGCGCCGCCAACACCGGCATCCCGGTCGCGCCGACGGCGGACGGCACGTTCCCCGTGTACCTGCGGTACCGGTTCCAGATCATGCGCGGCACCAACCCGGATGGCAGCAGTTACGCGGATCCCGTCGAGTTCGTCGCCTACTTCGACGGCGGCGACGCGGTGCATTACTTCCCGCGCGGTTCCTATGGCAGTCCGCAGAGCCTTGGCTGCGTGGAACTGCCGATGCCGGCCGCGGCTAAGGCCTGGCCGTACCTCACCTACGGAAGCCTTGTGACAGTCACTGGCTGAGTAAAAAGACGCGTGCGGCCCAGCCCGAAGTTAGGCAGCTGACCAGCCGAGACGCTACCCGATGAGCAGCGGGCACGCCGCCCGCGGACAAGCTCGGCCCGGGCACCGGGCCGATAGGGCCGGACACGGATTCATGACGACGGGGGCCGTCATGAATCCGTGTCCTAATTCTCGCTGAATTCTTTATCCGGAGCTGCCTCGGCGGGCGCAGCTGACCCCTAGAGTCGCCTAGAGTCACAACCGAGGAGCGGCTGGGGCGCAGTCAGGCCAGTTGCGAGCTTGCCCACCCGAATCGGGGGGCCAGGTAAGGCGAGGAGCCTATCTTGCTCAGTGTGGGACGGCTGCGTAGCCGCGTCATGATCCTGGCCGCGGTCATCATGGCGCTGCTGTCAACCGGGACCTGGTTCGCGCTGAGTCACGCGCAGGCCGGGCAGTCTGGCCGCCTGGCCGAGGCCGCCGGTGACGCGCGGCAGGCCTCGCAGTCCGCGCACGTCCGGTCGTCCGTGCAGCCGCTGCGGGTGCTGTCCGTGACCCCGGCACGGCACGCCAGGCACGTCGACGGCGCCGCCCCGGTACGCATCCAGTTCTCCGCCGCGCTCGCCGCCGACTCGCCGATGCCGACCGTGTCGCCGCACATCGCAGGCAGCTGGCAGCGGTCCGGCGCCAGCGCGCTCGAGTTCGTGCCCAAGCAGGGCTTCGCGCAGCAGGCTCAGGTCACGGTGCAGGTTCCCGGCGGCGTCTCCGGCATCCGGTCAGCGTCCGGCGGCACGCTGGCCAAGCGCATGGTCGTGAAGTTCAGGGTCGGCCACTGGTCCACCACGAGGCTCGACCAGCTACTCGCCCAGCTTGGCTACCTGCCGCTGACCTGGGCGCCAGCGGCCGGCGTGGCCAACCCGGCGGCTGACGACGCGGCAGCGCAGCGCTCCGCCGCGTTCAGCCCGCCAGCCGGGATCTTCACCTGGCAGCCTGGTTACCCCCGCGAACTGCGCACCTTCTGGCAGCAAGGTCAGCCAAGCCTGGTGGTCAAGGGCGCGGTGATGGCCTTCGAGTCCGATCAAGGGCTGACCATGGACGGGATCGCCGGTACCGGGGTCTGGCGAGCGCTTTTCAGGGCCGTGGCCGCCGGGCAGCAGAATGTGCACGGCTACACGTACGCGCGCGCCACGAAGAAGAGCCCGGAGACCCTGACCATCTGGCACAACGGCCACGTCGTGTTCCGCAACCTGGCCAACACCGGCATCCCGGTCGCGCCCACCGCGGACGGCACCACGCCGGTCTACCTGCGCTATCGCTTCCAGATCATGAAGGGAACCAACCCGGACGGGACTAAGTACGCCGACCCGGTGCAGTTCGTCGCCTACTTCCGGTCCGGCGAGGCCGTGCACTACTTCCCGCGGGCGTCCTACGGCTTCCCGCAGAGCCTGGGCTGCGTCGAGCTGCCGCTCGGCCCGGCCGCGAAGGCCTGGCCGTTCCTGACCTACGGCACCCTCGTCACCGTCTCGCCCCCGCCCGCCTGACGCGGGACATGGCCGGCTAGCGCGAGTCCCTGCTCCATCACGCGCGAAGCGCGTGGATGGGACTCCACTGCTGCTGATACCGCAGCGGAGTCCATCCACGTCGTTGCGGTCGCAGCGTCCCGGATGACGTCCGCCAGCGGCGGTGGCCACGGGCGGCGGCGCTGGCCACGGGCGGCAGCGCTGGCCACGGCAGCGGCCCGCCTACCGGAACCGGCGGGGCACGGGAACCGGCCGGGGGTCGATAGCATCGGGGGTACCGGCGGCGGTCGCCGCCGGTGCCACCGTGCGCCCCTAGGAGCAACCCAGTGCCTGCCGACAAGCTGCACATCACCCTCGCCGGACGCGAGCATGTGATGGAAGCCGGCACGACGGCCGGCCAGGCACTAGAACTCATTTTCAGCGAATACGGAAACCCGCCGGCCAGTCCCGTCATCGCGGCGAAGGTCAGCGGCGAGCTCAGGGACCTGGCGCACCCGCTCGCCGACGGCGACAGCGTGCAGCCGGTGGACATCGGCAGCCCGGACGGCCTGGCGATCTTGCGGCACTCCACCGCGCACGTGCTGGCGCAGGCGGTGCAACAGCTATTCCCGGAGGCGAAGCTCGGCATCGGCCCGCCGGTCGAAAACGGCTTTTACTACGACTTTGATGTGAATCATCCGTTTAGCCCGGAAGACCTGAAGTCCATCGAACAGCGCATGCGCCGCATCGTGAAGCAGGGACAGCTGTTCGCGCGCCGGGTCGTCACCGAGGATGACGCACGGGCGGAACTGGCCGCCCAGCCGTACAAGCTCGAGCTTGTCGGGCTCAAGGGCGGCCCGGCTGCCGAGGACGAGTCCGTCGAGGTCGGCGGGGCCGAGCTCACCATGTACGACAACCTCGACGCGGGCACCGGCGAGCTGCGCTGGACGGACCTTTGCCGCGGCCCGCACCTGCCCACCACCCGGCAGATCCCGGCGTTCAAGCTGATGCGGACCGGCGGCGCGTACTGGCGGGGCAGCGAGCAGAACCCGCAGCTGCAGCGGATCTACGGCACCGCCTGGCCGTCCAGGCACGCGCAGGACGAGTACCTCGCGATGCTCGCGGAGGCCGAGAAGCGCGACCACCGCAAGCTCGGCGCCGAGCTCGACCTGTTCTCGTTCCCTGCCGAGATCGGCAGCGGGCTCGCGGTCTTCCACCCCAAGGGCGGGATGATCAGGAAGACCATGGAGGACTACTCGCGGCGGCGGCACGAGGAAGCCGGCTACGAGTTCGTCTACAGCCCGCACATCACCAAGTCGGCCCTGTTCGAGACCTCCGGCCACCTGCAGTGGTTCGCCGACGGGATGTTCCCGCCGATGGAGATGGAGGGCGCGAAGTACTACGTCAAGCCGATGAACTGCCCGTTCCACATCCTCGTCTTCAATGCGCGCGGCAGGTCCTACCGGGAACTGCCGCTGCGGCTGTTCGAGTTCGGCACCGTGTACCGGTACGAGAAGTCCGGCGTGGTGCACGGCCTGACCCGGGTGCGCGGCCTCACCATGGACGACGCGCATATCTTCTGCACCCGCGAGCAGGCCGGGGCGGAGATCAAGAGCCTGCTGTCCTTCGTGCTCGACCTGCTGGGCGACTACGGCCTGAGCGACTTCTACCTGGAGCTGTCCACCAGGGACGATGCCAAGGAGAAGTTCGTCGGCACCGACGCGGACTGGGCGCACGCGACCGAGGCGCTGCGGGAGGCCGCCGAGGAGTCCGGCCTGGACCTGGTCGCCGACCCCGGCGGCGCCGCGTTCTACGGGCCGAAGATCTCCGTGCAGGCCAGGGACGCGATCGGGCGCAGCTGGCAGCTGTCCACCATCCAGCTCGACTACAACATGCCGAAGCGGTTCGGGATGGAGTACCAGGCAGCGGACGGCTCGCGGCAGCAGCCGATCATGATCCACCGCGCGCTGTTCGGGTCGGTAGAGCGGTTCCTCGGCGTCCTGGTCGAGCACTACGCGGGGGCGTTCCCGCCGTGGCTGGCACCGGTCCAGGTGGTCGGCATCCCGATCGCGGACGCGCACGTCCCGTACCTGGAGCAGGTCGCGGCCCTGCTTCGCGCCCGCGGGATCCGGGCCGAGGTCGACGCCGGCGACGACCGGATGCAGAAGAAGATCAGGAACGCGCAGCGGCAGAAGGTCCCGTACATGCTGCTGGCCGGCGACGACGACGTGGCCGCGGGGGCGGTGTCGTTCCGGTACCGCAGCGGCGAGCAGAAGAACGGGGTGCCGGTGGCCGACGCGGTGGCCGAGATCGTGGCCGCTGTGGCGGAGCGGATCCAGGTCTGACCGGCATGCCGAGCGCAGCATCCGGGCCGGGGGAGGCCGGCCGCCAGGGCGGGACGGGCGTGCCGGACATCCCGGACGTCCCGGACGTCCCGGACGTCCCGGACGGCATGGGCCGGCTGTGGATGCCGCACCGGATGGCCTACATCAAGGGGGAGGACAAGCCGGCCGGCGGCGGCGGCCCCGCGGACTGCCCGTTCTGCCAGATCCCCCGCATGCCGGATTCCGACGGCCTGATCGCCGCGCGCGGCGCTCTGGTGTACGCCGTGCTGAACAAGTACCCGTACAACGCCGGGCACCTGATGGTGTGCCCGTACCGGCACGTCGCCGACTACACCGGCCTGGACGAGCCGGAGACGGCCGAGTTCGCGGACTTCACCAAGCGGGCGATGGCCGCGCTGCGCGCGTCGTCCGGCGCGCAGGGCTTCAACATCGGGATGAACCTGGGCGGCGTGGCAGGCGCCGGGATCGCCGGGCACCTGCACCAGCACGTGGTACCCCGGTGGGGCGGCGACACCAACTTCATGCCGGTGATCGGGCAGACCAAGGTGCTGCCCCAGCTGCTGGCCGACACCCGCAAGCTGATCGCCGACGCGTGGCCGGCCGGCTGACGCGGTGCCGCCTGCCTGACCGGTGCCGGCTGCCTGCCTGACCGCGGGCCGGCCACGCGCCAGCCGGGATCAGCCGGGCTTCGACGCCTCGGCGACCTTGTCGGCGAGATGCGCGGGCAGCGGCTCGTAACGCAGGTACGACCGGGTGAAGGATCCGGTGCCGTGCGACATGGACCGAAGGTCAATCGCGTATCTGGTGATCTCCAGTTCCGGTATCTCCGCCTTGACCAGCGTCCGGCCGCCGGGCACCGGCTCAGTGCCGAGCACCCGCCCGCGCCGGGAGGACAGGTCCGACATGACCGCGCCCACGTAGTCGTCGGCGACGAGTACCGACAGCTCGTCGACCGGCTCAAGCAGCAGGACCTGGGCCTTCTCGGCGGCGTCCCGCAGCGCTGCCCGGCCGGCCTTCTGGAACGCCATGTCGGAGGAGTCCACCGAATGCGCCTTGCCGTCGAACAGGGTGACCCTGATGTCCACCATCGGGTAGCCGGCCAGCACGCCGGCTTCCATCTGGGCGCGGACGCCCTTCTCGACCGACGGGATGAACTGCCGCGGCACGACCCCGCCGACGATCTTGTCGATGAACTCGAACCCCGAGCCGGACGGCCGCGGCTCCACCTCGATGTGGCAGATGGCGAACTCGCCGTGCCCGCCGGTCTGCTTGACGTTCCGGCCCAGGCCGCGGGCCTTGCCTGCGACGGTCTCCCGCAGCGGCACGCGCAGCGGCGCGGTCTCGACCGCCACGCCGTACCTGCTGGAAAGCCGGTCGAGCAGCAGGTCCGCGTGCGCCTCGCCCATGCACCACAGGACAAGCTGGCGGGTCTCCGCGTTCATCTCCAGCCGCAGCGTCGGGTCCTCGGCGACCAGCCGGGCGATCGCCTGCGACATCTTGTCCTCGTCGGCCTTGGACTTCGCCGTGATCGCGACCGGCAGCAGCGGCTCGGGCATCACCCAGGACTCCATCAGCAACGGGCGGTCCTTGTCCGACAGCGAGTCGCCGGTCTCGGCGGTGGTGAGCTTGGCAACGGCGCAGATGTCCCCGGCGGCGCACTGGGCCACGGTGCGCTGCTGCTTGCCGAGCGGCGAGGTAAGCGCGCCGACACGCTCGTCCTGATCGTGGTCGGCGTGGCCGCGATCGGCCCGGCCATGGCCGGAAACGTGCACCACGGCATCCGGCCGCAGGGTGCCGGAGAACACCCGGACCAGGCTGATCCGGCCGACGTAGGAGTCCGAGGTGGTCTTGATCACCTCGGCGAGCAGCGGGCCCTGCGGATCGCTGCTTATGCCGTTCACGCTCTTGCCGTCCAGCGAGGTCACCGCGGGCAGCGGGTGCTCCTGCGGGGCGGGGAATGCCTCGGTCATCACCTCGAGCAGCTCGTCCAGGCCGATGCCGTGCGGGGCGGCGGCCGCAAGCACCGGGTAGAAGCTGCCGCGGGAAACTGCCTTCTCCAGGTCCTCGATCAGCACCTTGACGTCGATCTGCTCCTCGGCCAGGTACCGCTCCATCAGCGACTCGTCTTCGCTCTCCTGGATGATCGACTCGATCAGCTCGCTGCGCGCGTCGGCCATCCGGTCCGCGTCGTCCGGACTCGGGTCGCTGTCCGCGCGGGCGCCGGATGAGTAGTCGTAGAACCGCTCGGACAGCAGGCCGATCAGGCCCTTGACGCTGCCCTGGTCGTCGGTGACCGGCAGGTAAAGCGGCGCGACCGAGTCGCCGAACGCGTCCCGGCAGGCGGCGAGCGCCTCGTCGAATTCGCCGCGATGGTGGTCGATCTTGGTGATCACGACGGCGCGCGGGGTACCCACCGCGGCGCATTCCTCCCAGAGCATCCTGGTCAGGCCGTCGATGCCGTCGGTAGCCGAGACGGTGAACAGCGCCGCGTCGGCGGCCCGCAGCCCGGCCCGCAGGTCGCCGGTGAAGTCGGCGTAACCCGGCGTGTCCAGCAGGTTGACCTTGACGCCACCACGGCGGACCGGCGCCAGGGTGAGGTTCACCGAGCGCTGCTGCCTGACCTCGACCTCGTCGAAATCGCTGACCGTGGTGCCGTCCTCGACCCGCCCGGCCCGCTGGATCGCGCCGGTGTGCACAAGCAGCGCCTCGACCAGCGTCGTCTTCCCTGCCCCCGAGTGGCCGACCAGCACGACATTGCGCACGCTGTCAGCCTGGCCGGCCGCGGGCACTCTGCCCGCGGCTCCCGAGCTGCCTGTCTTATCGGCCATCGCCGCCGCCTCCTATAGTCTTTTCGCCGGTTAACTTCGCCGCACTGCCTGCAGACCAGCCTTTACCTCCCGGCCACCGGATCACAACCCCCCGGGCACAATCGCCGGGCCTACCGGCAAGTAAGATCTGGCCGCCGGATCGCCAGTAGGATCAGACGGCCATGCTGAAGGTGCTGCGACCAGCCATCGACCGCCTGCTGACGCCGGTCGGCCAGGCGCTGGCCCGGACGCCGGTAACCCCGAACGCGCTGACCGTGACTGGCACCCTCGGGGTGTCAGCGGGCGCCCTTGTGCTTTTCCCCACCGGTCACCTGTTCGCCGGCACGATGGTCTGCACGTTCTTCGTGTTCGCCGACATGCTGGACGGGACGCTGGCCCGGATCAAGGGCACGACCGGGGCGTGGGGCGCGTTCCTTGACTCGACCCTGGACCGGGTCGCCGACGCGTCAGTCTTCGCCGGGCTCGCGGCCTGGGCGGTGCTGCGCGGGCACGACGCGCTGCTGGCAGGCCTGGCGGTGTACTGCCTGGTGACCGGCGCTCTCGTGTCGTACGCGAAGGCGCGCGCCGAGGGGCTGGGCGTGCGCTGCGACGTCGGCATCGCGGAGCGGACGGAACGGCTGGCGATCGTGTTCGTGGCGGCCGGCCTGGCCGGGCTCGGAGTGCCGTACGTGCTGGCCGTGGGACTCTGGGTGCTTGCGTTCCTGAGCACTGTCACACTGGCGCAGCGGGTGCTAGCCGTCCGCCAGGCGACGGTCCACGGAGGTAGCGGATGCCCGGATTCAAAGACAGGCTGATCGACGCCGGTTA
>WNGK01003072.1_pt1 | contig 25660 bp, 24 predicted proteins | sample 5400601 | NCBI WGS metagenome assembly WNGK01 (sample SAMN13153376, study PRJNA577476) | soil metagenome | isolation source: 60 cm soil or saprolite under Garry oak tree replicate 1 | place: USA:California | collected 2016-06-15
CCGTGCCTGCAGGCCGGCCGTGCTGGCTTCCGGCGCGCTCGGTTACGGCGGGTCCGTCATCGTGCAGAACGCGGGCATCACCCGGACGAGCGTGAGCCACGCGGCCCTGCTCATCGGCGCCGTTCCCGTGCTGGTCGCCGTCATCGCCGCGCTGTGGCACCGCACCGTTGCCCGCCCGCTGGCGTGGGGCGGCTTCGCGGTCTCGCTCGCCGGCGTTGGCCTGATCACCGGCAGCCCCGGCGGCGGCGCGACGGTGGCCGGCGACGGCCTGGTGCTGGCGTCGGCTCTGCTGTCGGCCACGGTCACCGTGGCGCAGGCTCGTCTGCTGCGCGACCACGATCCGATCGCGATGACCGCGGCGCAGTTCCTTGGCGCTGCGGCAGGGGTGCTGCCCGCCGCGGTCCTGACCGAAAGTATCCCGTCGCGCCCGGGGAGCGTGGCTGCCGTGCTGGCCGTGGCGGGCCTTGTGGCAGTCGGCACGCTCGCGCCGTTCACGCTGTTCGCCTACGGGCAGCGTCTCGTGTCCGCCGAGGTGGCGGGGGCGTTCGTCAACCTCGAGCCACTGGTCGGTGTCGTCGCCGGGATCGCCTTCTTCGCCAACCCCGCCGGCCCGGTCCAGCTCGCCGGCGGCGCGGCGATCCTGGGCGGCATCGCGCTGAGCAGCCACCCCGGTCGCCGCGTCGCGGCCGGGCAATGACCGTGTCGAACGGCGGCTGCGGGGAAGGCAACCACGATGACGCGCACCATCTCGGGAATGTCGATGTCCCTGGACGGCCCCTGGCGTCACGCACCTGTGCTATGACGTCGTGAGGTAACGCGCTTGGCGCACGCGGCGCGTCGGGAGCCTGGAGGTAGCAGGGTGAGCGCAGGCCGGCGCACGCTGACCGACCGGGGAGACGGCGTCGACCCGGTCCTGCTGGAGATCATCGCGGGCAGCCTGGCCTCGATCGAGAAGGAGGTCGAGACCGCGATCGGCCGGACCGCCAGGTCGCCGATGATCAGGGACGCGCACGACTTCCGGGCCGGGATTCACGACCGGCTGCTGCGCAAGCTGACCGGCCGCTCCTACAGCTCCCTGGTCCACCCGATCGTGCGCGACTTCCCGGTCGAGACGATGCGGCCGGGCGACGTGTTCTTCCACAACGACGTGTACTCGTCAGAGGGCGGGATCGGCCACCTGCCGGACCTGTGCGTGACCGTGCCGGTCTTCCACGAGGCAGGCACCGGCGCGGGCCAGGAGGTCGTCGCCTTCGTGCAGGCCTTCGGCCATCACGACGACATCGGCGGGTCCGTCCCTGGCTCGATGCCCAGCCGGGCCACCAGCGTGTTCTCCGAAGGCCTGATGGTTCCGCCGATCAGGTTGTGGGACGCCGGCGTCCCCAACCGCGCGGCTCTGACGATCATGACCCGCAACTCGCGGATGCCGGAGTCGCTCGCCGCCGACCTGGACGCCGAGTGCGCGGCCTGCCTGATGGGCGCCAGGCGCCTGGGCGAGCTGTTCGGCCGGTACGGCCGGGACGCGGTCGAGGCCTGCTTCGACGCGATCGTGGCCGGCACGACCGCAACGTTCCGCCGCGAGATCCTGGCCAAGATCCCGGCGGGCACCTGGACCTGGGAGGACTACGCCGAGCACGACGGCGTCGACCCGCCGAGGCTGCACACCCAGCGGATCACACTGACCAGGACTCCCGACGCCAGCCCTTCCAGCCCGGCCAGCCCGGGAGACGACCCCAGGAACCCCCGCGATGGCGGCGGCCCGAAGCTGATCCTGGACTTCAACGGCACCGGGCCGCAGGCCAGGGGGCCGATCAACCACTGCGCCAACTACGCCGACGGCAACTTCCTGGCCAAGTGGCTGGCCCCGATCCTGCGCAATCTCGCCGACTCGCCGGAGCGGATGGCCGAGCTCGACGTCAACGAGGGCGTGGTCGACCTGATCGAGATGCGGTTCCCGCCGCCGGGCACCCTGCTCACCCCGGTCTTCCCCGCCCCGACCAACGCGCGGACCTTCGTGATCCTGCGCCTGCTCGGCGTCCTGGCCGGGGTGCTCGCCAAGGCGACCGGCGGCCGGATGCCGGCCGACCAGGAGACGATCAGGTACACCGGCGTCTACGGCACCGACACGGCCGGCGAGCCGTACCTGATGCGCGAGGTGCTCGGCGGCGGCTCAGGCGGCCGGTACTACGCCGACGGCGAGGACACCATCCATGTGGTCCCCGACTCGCGCAACCTGCCGGTCGAGTTCTCCGAGGCGCGGTTCCCGTTCGTCGTCGAACGGCTCGGCCTGGCGGTCGACTCGGGCGGTCCCGGGCAGTTCCGCGGCGGCCTCGGCTACGAGAAGGTCATCGCGATGCTCGCCGACGGCTACTTCATGTCGATCGCGGACCGCTCGATCCTGTCCTGCTGGGGGGTGCGCGGCGGAAAGGCAGGCCGCCCGTTCGAGGTGATGATCGACCCGGACGGCCAGGATCAACGGGCCGCGGACGCGCTCGCCGACGGCGAGTTCGTGCCCGCCGGGACGCTGATCAGGATCCGGACCACGGGCGGCGGCGGCTGGGGCGATCCGCTGGATCGCGACGTCGGCCTGGTGGTCCGCGACGTGGCGTGGGCCAAGGTCTCGCGGGCGGGGGCGGCCCGAGACTACGGCGTGGTGATCACCGGGCCGGCCGACCAGCCTGCCGCAGACCTGGGGGAGACAGCTTCGTTGCGAGCGAAAATAAGGACTGAGCGGCCGGACGAGCAGCCGTTCTTCGATCGCGGCCCGGGCTACGCCCGGCTGGCCGGCGTCGCGTCGGCCGAGGTGGACTGGCTATGAGCGAGCCCGGGGGAGCGGGCGGCCCGCTGGCCGGCCTGGTCGTGGCCGACCTGTCGCGCGCGCTGGCCGGGCCGCACGCGGGGATGATGCTCGGTGACCTGGGCGCGCGGGTGATCAAGGTCGAGTCGCCGGACGGCGACGACAGCCGCGGCTGGGGCCCGCCGTTCGTCAGCGGCAGCGACGGCCGCGAGCACGCCACCTACTTCCTGTCGTGCAACAGGAACAAGGAGTCGATCGCTGCCGACCTCAAGTCTGACGACGGCCGGGCGCTGCTGGCCGCCCTGGCCGGCCGGGCCGATGTGCTGATCGAGAACTTCCGGCCCGGCGTGCTTGACCGGCTGGGCTTCAGCGTGGCCCGGCTGCACGAGCTCAACCCCCGGCTGGTGATCTTGTCGATCACGGGGTTCGGTCACGATGGCCCGGAGGGCAGCCGGCCAGGCTACGACCAGATCGCGCAGGGCGAGGGCGGGATCATGTCGGTCACCGGGCCGTCGCCGGACGAGCCGACGCGGGTCGGCGTGCCGATCGGCGACATCCTGGCCGGCATGTACGGGGCGTACGGCGTTCTGGCCGCGCTGGCCGAGCGGAGCAGGACCGGGCGCGGCCAGGTCGTGCGGACCAGCCTGCTCGCCGCCGTGGTCGGGTCGCACGCGTACCAGGGCACCAGGTACACGGTCGGCGGCGAGGTGCCGAAGCCGGGCGGCAGCTATCATCCGTCGATCTGCCCGTACGGCCTGTACCGGGCCGCGGACGGGTTCGTCCAGATCGCGGTCGGCAGCGATGCGCTGTGGCAGCGGCTGGCGCCGGTATTCGGGCTCGACCGGCCGCAGTGGGCGGTGAACTCGGGCCGGGTGCGCGATCATGAGGCGGTGAACGCGGCCGTCGACGCGGCGTTCGGCCGGCATCAGGCCGCGGACGTGCTGGTCACGCTGGCGGAACTGGGGATCCCGGCGGGCAAGGTCCGTGACTTCGATGAGGTCTACACCTGGGAGCAGACCAGGTCGCAGGGGCTGCTGATCGAGGTGGACCATGCGGCCCTCGGTCCGATCAGGCTGCCGGGGCCGCCGCTGCGGTTCGAGACCGGCGGGCGCGAGACTGGCCGGGCCGAGCACCTGGCCCCGCCGGTACTCGACCAGCACGGCGAGGCGATCCGCCACTGGCTGGCCGAGCCTGACCAGGCGCGCTAGAAGACGCCTGGGCCCGCGCCTGGTCCCGCGCCTGGTCCCTGGCGCTTGGCCGCCTCCTCGGCGACGAGTTCCTGGGTCATCTCGAACAGGACCGGGTCCATGTCCAGCTGGAACTGACCATCCGGCGTCTGGAGATCCACCAGCATGGCTTGCTTGCGGGATCGGCCGCCGCCCTGGCCCGGGAGAGTCGTGGCGGCTGCGAGCTCGACGGGACTGGCGCTGACCCCGGTGTCCGGCGTCCACATCAGGCTGCCGGGACCGAGCCGCAGCGCGCCGTGCAGCCAGTCGCCCTGACCGGCCGCGGTGACCAGGCGGAGCCGGGCCGGGACCGGTGGCCTGGCGGTTGGACCTGGTCCGCCCGGCCTGCCGGGCGCGCCGGGGCCGCCGGGCTGCGTGATCATCTGGGCAGGCTGAATCCAGTCGCTCGCCTGACCCAGCTTTGGTTGCTTGCGTAGAAGTCCCACAAGAGAAATCGTCGCACGAATCGGGCGGCCCCGCCACGAATCATGATCGTGGGGGGTTGCCGTGTCATAACGCGGTCAACCCACCACGATAATCGCGTGGACCGGAGCCGACGGGGCCAGCCACCCGGGCCTGGCCGGGGCAGGGCGCGACCAAGCCAGGCGGGTGATGCCGCTAACGTCTGTCGGATGCGAGTGCTGATCGCCCTTGGCGGCAACGCGATGACGAGCCCGGATGGCAGCGCCAGGCCTGAGGACCAACAGGCGGCGATCACTTTCGCGATGGAGGAGATCGCCGACATCGTGGTATCGGGCGCCCAGGTCGTGCTGACCCACGGCAACGGCCCGCAGGTCGGGAACCTGCTGGTCAAGAACGAGATCGCCGCGCACATAGTCCCGCCGGTGCCGCTGGACTGGTGCGGCGCGCAGACGCAGGGCACGATCGGCGTCCTGATCATGAACGCGCTCGAGACGTCGCTGGCTCGGCGGGACGTGGCCACGAGCAAGCCGGCGGTGCTGGTGTCACGGACCCTGGTGGCCGCTGATGATCCGCATTTCGCTGAGCCGAGCAAGCCGATCGGCAGGTACCTGAACGAGGCCGAGGCAGCGAACCTGATCGCGCACGGGCAGACCTGGCGCGATCAGGGCCAGCGGGGCTGGCGCCGGATTGTCGCCTCGCCCGAGCCGGTCGAGTGCCTCGATGCCGCCGCGGCGCATGTTCTCCTCGACGCCGGCTACACCGTGGTCTGCGCGGGCGGCGGCGGGGTTCCTGTCGTCAGGGACGGCGACGGGGCACTCGCGGGCGTCGAGGCCGTGATCGACAAGGACCTGACGGCGGCGTTGCTAGCGCGGCAGCTCGGCGCCGACACGATGCTGATCGCTACCGACGTGAACGCCGTCATGACCGGCTGGGGCACGCCCGAGCCTTCGTCGCTCGGGTCGGTCACCGTCGCGCGGCTGCGCGACCTGGCGGCGCGCGGGGAGTTCGGCAGCGGCAGCATGGGCCCGAAGGTCGAGGCGGCCTGCCGGTTCGCGGACGGCGGCGGCCGGGCGATCATCACGCATCTGAGCCAGATCGGGGAGGCCCTGGCCGGTCGATCAGGCACCGTGGTAACACGTGGCGAGACAAGCTGACCATACGGATCGATAAGCCAGCGAGACGAGGAGTGAGTCGTGCCCGAGCCGATTGAAGTCCGCAAGGTCCCCCTGCACAGCGTGTCCGACGCGAGCGAGCTCGCCAGGCTGATCGACGACGGGGTGATCGAGGCCGACCGGGTTATCGCGGTGATCGGGAAGACTGAGGGCAACGGCGGCGTGAACGACTACACCCGAATTATCGCCGACCGGGCGTTCCGCGAGGTGCTGACCGCGAGGGGCACCCGCAGCGTGCAGGATGTCAGGCAGGTCCCGATCGTCTGGTCGGGCGGCACTGACGGGGTGATCAGCCCGCACGCGACGATCTTCGCGACAGTGCCCGCCGACGAGGCTGAGCAGAGCGACGAGCCCAGGCTGACGATCGGTTTCGCGATGAGCGAGAAACTGCTGCCCGAGGACATCGGCCGGACGGCGATGATCACCAAGGTGGCCGCCGCGGTCGCAGTGGCGATGGAGCGAGCGGGGATTACCGACCCGGCGGACGTGCATTACGTGCAGACCAAGACGCCGCTGCTGACGATCCATACGATCAGCGATGCCAACCGCGCTCGGGGTCGCGGTCGCCCTGGGCGAGATCGAGATGCCCTCCGACGCGGACGTGCTGCACGACCGCGACCTGTACTCCGCCGTCGCGTCGTGCTCGTCCGGGGTCGAGCTCGACCAGGCCCAGGTGGTGGTGGCCGGCAACGCGGTCGGGGTCGGCGGCCGGTACCGGATCGGGCACTCGGTGATGCGTGACGCGCTGGACCAGGACGGGATCTGGTCCGCGATCAGGGACGCCGGCCTCGACCTGCCTGGCCGGCCGCACCCGGCCGACCTGGACGGCCGGCTGGTCAACGTGTTCCTCAAGTGCGAGGCCAGCCAGGACGGCCAGGTTCGCGGCCGCCGCAACGCCATGCTGGACGACTCCGACGTGCACTGGCACCGCCAGATCAAGGCGTGCGTGGGCGGCGTGGCCGCCGCCGTGACCGGTGACCCGGCGGTGTTCGTCTCGGTGTCGGCGGCTCATCAGGGACCGGACGGCGGCGGACCGGTTGCCGCGATCGTTGACCTTGGCGGCTAGGGCGTGCTCGGTTCGGCGGTGGCTCCGGGCGCGGGCTTGAGCTCGTCGGCGATGGCTGGCGTCGACCAGGCGAGGCGTCTGAACGCCGATGCCGTTGTCGATGCGAAGACCGTCATCGGCGGAGATACGGGCATCTGCGTGATGACCGGAACGGCGGTGCGTGCTGTTCCGCTCGTCGCCGGCCGGTGAGCTCGATCAGCGGCGCGTCCCCCGACGACAGATGAATCGCCAGGCCCATCAGCGCCATGTCCCAGCCGATGCCGATCGCACCAGGACCAAATTCGGCCCAGCTCTGGTCGTCGATGTGCCCGATGTGCGCGAGCCCGAGTCTCGTCCAGCCGTCGGCCTCGGGGCTCAGGCTGACCTCGATCCAGCTCACGGACCCGCCGTACTCCCAGGTTGCGGTGAAGCCCTTCGGCGGGTCGCAGCGCTCGATCGTGCCGCTGGCGTTCCCCTCGATCTGAAACCGGCCACCGAGGCGCAGGTCTCCCGAGACCGGCAGGAACCAGCGCCGGATCCGGTCAGCGGACGTGCACGCCTCCCACAGGTCATCGACCGTCGTGCGGTAGCTCTGGCTGATCGTCATGGTGCGGGCTTCGCCGGCCGGCAGCGCCCGCGCGCCGACCTGTCGCCGCACGGCGCTGATCTGCTGAGTTACCTCGATCACGATGAGTTCCTTCCGGCGTGTTCGTCAGGTCTGGTGAGCCGGCGCTCGTGCCTGCCGCGGGCGACCTCGGTGGCCAGCGCGTCCAGGTGCGACGCCCGGGCTGCCGAGCAGAATCTAGAGTTCGCCGGCTAGCTCGGAGGTCCAGACCACTACGCGGGTGCGGTCGCCGCGGAACAGGTCGCGGGCGAACTCGAGCGGCATCCCCGAGCGCGAGTAGGCGGTCCGCTCGACCAGCATCAGGGGCGCGCCCTCGGCGACGCCGAGCGCCTCGGCCTCGCGGACTCCGGCGCAGACCGGCTCGAGGCTCTCCTTGGCGCGATAGGGCCGCTGCCCGTACTTCTCGTCGAGCAGTTCGTACAGGGAACCGTCCAGCCGGTAACCGAGCAGGCCGGGGCACCGCTGCGCGGGAAACAGCGAGTGCTCGATCAGGATCGGCTGGCCGCCAGCGAGCCGGAGCCGCCGCACCTCGTAGACCGGGGCGCCCACCGCGATCTCCAGCGCCGCGGACGCGGCTGGGCTGGCCCGGATCTCGGCCGCCGCCAGCACCCTGGCCCCGGCGACGAGGCCGTGCCTGCGCAGCTGTTCGGAGAAGCCGACCAGGACGGTGAGGTCCTGCTCCACCTTGGGCTCGGCGACGAAGGTCCCGCCGCTTCGCCCGACGGTCCTGGTCACCAGGCCGCGCTGGGCAAGCTCGGCGAGAGCGTGCCTGAGCGTCATTCGGCTGACACCGAGCCAGGCGGCCAGGTCCTGCTCCGTGGGCAGCCGGTCGCCAGGCGCCAGCTGCCCGGCGGCGATCGCATCGGCCAGCCAGTCCTCGATCTGGCCGTGCACGGTCATCCCTGGGCCGCGGACGAGCTTCGGCGGCTTGCGGCCGGGCAGCCGCGGATGCCAGATCGCGCTCGCCCGCGGCCCCGCCGTGTGATCCCCCGCCGTCTGATCCCCCGCCGTCTGATCCCCCGCTGGCCGGAGCTCCGCTGGCTGGCGCTCCGCTGGCTGGCGCTCCGCTTGCTGGCCCGCCGCCGGAGCGGCGGCTCCTGCGACCGCCGCGACATCGGCACCCCCCGCGGCCGCGGCCGACAAGACCGCGGTCCGAACCGCCCTGGCGCGGCGGGCGGCAGCAGCCTTCCGGCCGGCCTGCTCAGGCGGAATTGGCTCCATTGCCATCAGATGTCCTCCCGCCAGCCAGAAAACGCCGCCGACACGCTATCGCCTGACGGTGCCGCCCAGGCACCGCCTCCAGCGACTCAGTAACTTCCTCCCAGCCGCCGCACAGCCAGGCCCGGCCGCAGGTCAGTCGCGCGGCCGGGCCTGTCTGCCTCATTGTCGCTCCGGCGTGCTCAGACCACCAGCGGCGCGTCGTCTCCGGCGGGGGCGACGACGGGAGCGAACTCCTTGTTCCGTCCCGTGATGCCGTAGTAGAGCGCCCCGATTAGCACGATGACCACGAACACTGTCCACAGGATCGGGATCCCGTTCAGGAAGCCGACGTGGAAGTCGAGCAGGCCGCCTGACTGGCTGGGCTTCGGGTTGGTGAACGGGACAGCGCGTGGCCAGGCAAAGTTGATCAGCATCGCTCCGCCGTAGAGCAGCCCGATGACGTTCACGATCCTTCCCCAGTTGCCGAGCTTGAACGGGGCGTCCGTCCTCGGCCAGCCCTTCAGCCGTGCGCGCAGGATCGCGATGTTGCCGAGGAAGTAGCTGAAGTAGATCATCCCGGTCGCGGCGATCGCGATGATCCCGGCGCCCGAGAACTGGATGAACGGAACGGCCGCGAGAACGGCGACCGCGACGCAGGACCAGATCGGGGTGTGCAGCTTGGGCGCGACCTTCGACAGCACCTGGGAGAACGGCAGTTGGTTGTCCCGCGACATCCCGAAGCAGAGCCGGATAGTGGCGGCCATGATCGACATGCAGCAGACGAAGATCGCGGCCGACACCACGAACAGGTAGAGGGTCGCGAACGGCGAGGAGAAGTTGGCCTCGATGATGTTCGCCGGGCCCCAGCCGAGGCCGCCGAACGCCGTCTGCGCGGTGTGCAGGTTCGGGATCGCCACCAGCGTGCCGAGCAGGAACACGCCGCCGATGATGAACGCGCCGATGATCGAGAACAGCACCGCCCTAGGCGCCGTGCGGCGCGGGTCCCTGGTCTCCTCGGCCAGCGTCGATGCGGTGTCGAATCCGTAGATCACGAACAGCGACATGAACATCCCTGCGACGAAGGCGTTCGGGCCGGACAGGAAGCTGATGTGTGCTGTGCCGGTCTTGTTGATCACGCCGAAACCCTGGTGGTTATGGAACGCCAGCAGGATCAGGGCGAACACGAACATGCCGAGAATCTCGAAGACCACGCCGGTGTTGTTGATCAGCGCGACCAGCCGTACGCCGTAGATGTTCAGGACGGTGATGACGATCAGCGTGATGAGCGCCACGACCAGTTCGGTGTGCAGGGTCATCCCCAGGCTGTCCCAGCCCAGCCCGTTGAGCATGGGAATCAGGGCCAGCGGCAGCGTCGCGACCACCGCGGTCACCGTCAGGATGCCTGCGAACAGGTAGATCCAGCCGGAGAACCATGCGTAGGTGCGGTTCGCCAGGTACTTGGTCCACTGGAACACCGAGCCCGCGACCGGGTAATGGCTGGAGACCTCGGCGAAGTTGAGCGCGATGATGAACTGGCCGGCCGCCACGATCGGCCAGGTCCAGATAAAGACCCCGCCGAGTGTCGTCAGCCCCAGTGCGAACAGCGTGAAGATGCCGGTCGAGGGCGAGATGTAGCTGAAGGCGACCGCGAAGGAACTGAAGGTGCCCAGGCCGCGCTTGAGCTCCTGCTGGTAGCCGAACTGGGCAAGGTCGGCGCTGTCGCGCTCCCCGCCGGCCTGTTCAGTTGTAGCGCTCATCGGATGATCCTCCACGGAAACGGGGGCGCAGTTTGAGGCGCTAGCGTAGGGCCGGGACGTCTAACTGTCCATACCCTTTGTCTCCTGACCCGGGATCTTTCCGGTAAGTTCTCCCAGATAGATCTAGACCTTTTAACGTCGACTGCCTACGCTTCGCACCATCGACCACCGGGAGGCAGCCTTGGACACCAGTGCGGCAGCGGATCTTCAGGCCGAGGCCGGCCTCGATGCGATCTTCGATCAGGTGCCGAGCCTCGCGAGCCGGCCGCGGACGGTCACCGAGCTGCCGGGCGGGCTGACCAACAGGAACTTCAAGATCACTACGGTCAACGGGGCCTTCGTGGCCAGGGTCGCGTCAGGAGGCAGCGAGTTGCTGGCGATCGACCGCGCCAACGAGCACCGCAACTCGGTTCGCGCTGCCGCGGCCGGCGTCGGCGCCCCGGTGATCGAGTACCAGCCCGCCGTCAGCGTCCTGGTCCTTCGGTTCCTTGACGGCAGGACGCTGGCCAACCCCGACCTCGCCGATCCGGCCAGGCTGGCCAGGATCGCGCGGGCCTGCCGCCAGCTGCACGAGGGCGAGCGGTTCGACGGCGACTTCGACATGTTCGAGATCCAGCGCCGGTACCGGTCGGTGGTCGCCGACCACGGCTTCGCGATCCCGGCGGGCTACGACGACCTAATGGAGGAGTTCGACGCCGCCGCCCGCGCGCTCGCCGTTCGCGACGAGGGCACCGTGCCCTGCAACAATGACCTGCTCGCGGCCAATTTCATCGAGGACGGCGAGAAGATCTGGCTGATTGACTACGAGTACTCGGGCAACAACGATCCCTGCTTCGAGCTCGGCAATATCTGGAGCGAGTGCCAGCTGCCCGACGAGGCGCTCGCCGACCTGGTGGCCGAGTACTACGGGCGGCCGCTGCGCAACAAGGTCGCCAGGGCCATGCTGCTCGGGCTGGCCAGCAAGTACGGGTGGACGCTGTGGGGCGCGATCCAGGCCGCGGTCAGCCCGATCGACTTCGACTTCTGGTCATGGGCGATGGAACGGTTCGACGGCGCGGTCGCCGGCTTCTCCTCGCCGGGCTTCGGAAGGTTGCTCGACGAGGTGCAACGAATGGACTGACTTCGCCGTCCAAGGACTGACCGGCAACGAGGCTGGCACGGCAGGAAGGGACGCCGATGATCGAGGCGAGCGGATGACAGAGCGGGTTCCGGGGGACGGGGGCTCGGGCGGGGCGGTGCGGGCTCAGCCGCCCGCACTGCCCCGCCGGGCACGCGCAGTGATCATCGGCGGCGGCGTGATCGGCACGAGTGTCGCCTATCACCTGACCCTGCGCGGGCTCGCCGACGTGCTCCTGCTCGAGCAGGGTCAGCTCTCCTGCGGTACCACCTGGCACGCGGCCGGCCTGGTCGGGCAGCTGCGGGCGTCGGAGAGCGGCACCAGGCTGGTGCAGTACTCCACCCAGCTCTACGACCGGCTGGAAGCCGAGACCGGGCTGGCCACCGGATTCCGCCGCTGCGGCGGGGTCACCGTCGCGCGCACCGCGGACCGGATGATGGCGCTGCGGCGCACGGCCGCCACGGCCGAGGCGTTCGGCCTGGAGTGCGAGCTGATCAGCCCGCAGCGGGCGGCCGAGCTCTACCCGATCATGGACGTCTCCGACCTGGTCGGCGCGATCTGGCTGCCGGGCGACGGCCGGGCCAACCCCACCGACCTGACCGCGGCGCTGGCCAGGGGCGCCCGCATGCGCGGCGCGACGATCAGGGAGCGGACCAGGGTGACCGGGATCGCCGTGGCCGACGACTCCCGCGCTGGCCGCACCGTCACCGGCGTGCGGACCGACGAGGGCGATGTCGAAGCCGAGATCGTGATCAACTGCGCCGGGCAGTGGGCCAAGCAGATCGCCGCGATGTGCGGGGTGACCGTGCCGCTGCACTCGGCCGAGCACTTCTACGTGGTGACCGACCAGATCGCTGGCGTGCACCGCGACCTGCCCGTGCTCCGTGACCCGGACGGCTACACCTACATCAAGGAAGAGGTCGGCGGGCTGCTCGTTGGCGGCTTCGAGCCGGACGCGAAGCCCTGGGTGCCGCCCGACAAGCTGCCGCACCCATTCGAGTTCCAGCTGCTCGCCGAGGACTGGGATCACTTCGCGATCCTGATGGACAGCGCGATTGAGCGGATCCCCGTCCTGGCCAGCACCGGGATGAAGAAGCTCTACAACGGCCCGGAGAGCTTCACGCCCGACAACCAGTTCATCCTCGGCGAGGCGCCCGAGCTGCGGAACTTCTTCGTCGCCGCCGGGTTCAACTCCGTCGGCATCGCCTCGGCCGGCGGCGCCGGCCAGGCGCTGGCCGACTGGATCACCGACGGTGACCCTGGCACCGACCTGTCCGTCGTGGACATCAGGCGGTTCGCCCAATTCGACGGCAACAACCGCTGGCTGCGGGACCGGGTCGGCGAGGTCCTGGGCCTGCACTACGCGCTGCCGTGGCCGAACCGCGAGCTGGTCACCGCGCGGCCGTTCCGCCGGTCGCCCGCTTACCACCTGCTCCGCGACGCGGGCGCGTGCTTCGGCTCGAAGATGGGCTGGGAGCGGGCGAATGTCTTCGCGCCCGCCGGGCAGCAGCCCGTGATCGAGTACTCATGGGACCGGCCGAACTGGCTGCCGTGGTCGGTCGCCGAGCAGCGCGCGACCAGGGACGCGGTGGCGATCTTCGACCAGACCTCGTTCTCCAAGTACTTGGTGACCGGGCCGGAGGCGCTGACGGCGCTGCAGTGGCTGTGCACCGCCGACGTCGATGTGCCGCCCGGCCGCACCGTCTATACCGGCATGCTGAACGCCGCCGGGCGCTACGAGGCCGACATCACGGTGACCAGGCTGACCGCCGACCAGTTCCTGATCTTCAGCGGTGCCGCGTCGACCGAGCGGGATCTCGACCACATCGGCAGGCGGCTAGCCGCGGGGGGTTCGGGGGGGTCGTCCCCCCGGGCCAGCACCGCGGCGGGTTCCGGGACGCAGATCGTGGACGTGACCTCGGCCTACGCGGTCTACGGGGTGATGGGCCCGCGCTCGCGCGAGCTGCTGTCCAGGATCAGCCGGGCCGACCTGTCCTGCGAGGCGTTCGGCTTCGGCCAGAGCAGGCAGATCGACCTCGGCTACGCCACGGTGCGGGCGACCAGGCTGACCTACGTCGGCGAGCTGGGGTGGGAGCTCTGCGTTCCCGCTGAATTCGCAGTTGGCGTGTACGAGGACCTGATGGCGGCCGGCGCCGACCTCGGCGCGGTCAACGCCGGGTACTACGCGATCGAGTCGCTGCGGCTGGAGAAGGCGTACCGCGCATTCGGCCGCGATCTCACGCCGGATTACGGGCCGGTCGAGGCGGGGCTGCTGTTCGCCTGCAAGCTGAAGACCGACATCGGCTTCCTCGGCCGCGATGCGGTGGAGAAGGCCAGGGCGGCTGGGCCCCGGCAGCGGCTGGTCTCGATCGTGCTCGACGACCCCGGCGTGATGATGTGGGGTGGTGAGCTGCTGCTGCGCGACGGTACCGCGGCCGGGCTGGTCACGTCGGCGGCGTGGGGGGCTACGATCGGCGCGTCGGTCGGCATGGCCTATGTCAGGCACCAGGGCGCAGACGTGGTCACGCCTGATTACCTGCGGTCGGGCCGGTATCAGGTCAACGTGGGCGGTCAGGTGTGCGGGGCGCGGGTGTCGCTGCGGGCGCCGTTCGACCCGGACGGGGAGAAGGTGCACCGGTGAGGACTCCGGCTGAGCTCGGCGCGTCGGCGGCGCCGCCGGACGGCACGATGTCGATCAGCGTGTTCGACCTGTTCAAGATCGGGATCGGGCCGTCGAGCTCGCACACCGTCGGGCCGATGCGGGCGGCCGCGATGTTCGCCGAGGCACTGGCAGCGGGCCAGCTCGCGGACCGGGTAGCCGGAGTGCGGGTCGAGCTGTTCGGCTCGCTCGGCGCGACCGGGCACGGGCACGGCAGCGTTCCCGCGGTCGTGCTTGGCCTGATGGGGGAGCAGCCGGAGACGGTCGACCCGGCCGCGGCCGCGGCGATCGTCGAGCGCGTGCGCGAATCGGGACAGCTGATGCTGAGCTGCGCGGGCACGGGCGCGGGCGCGGCCTCGCGGCCGCGGGAGATCGACTTCGACGTCGACGAGGACGTGGTGCTGCACCGGCGCAAGCGGCTGCCGTTCCACTCCAACGCGATGCTGTTCAGCGCGATCGACTCCGACGCCAGGGAGCTGGCCAGCCGGACGTACTACTCGGTGGGCGGCGGCTTCGTCCTCGGCGACGACGAGGCGGGCGGCCCGCGGCTGCAGCCGGACGCCATCCCGGTGCCGTACCCGTTCTCCACCGGGGCTGAGCTGCTCGAGCGCACCCGGCGAAGCGGGCTGCCGATCAGCGGAGTCATGCTGGCCAACGAGCTGGCCCGCCCGGCTGGGGAGGGCGGAGGGTTGGCCGGGCTGGCCAGCCGGACCGAGGCTGAGATCCGGGCGGGATTGCTGCGGATCTGGTCGGTCATGCAGGAGTGCGTCGAGGCCGGCTCGCACACTGGCGGCGTGCTGCCCGGCGGGCTGAAGGTGCGGCGGCGCGCCAATAAGCTGCGCGAGCACCTTGAGGAGACCTCGGATGTCACCGACCCGCTGTACGCGATGGAGTGGGTGACGCTCTACGCCCTTGCGGTCAACGAGCAGAACGCGGCGGGCGGCCGGGTCGTCACCGCGCCGACCAACGGCGCGGCCGGCATCATCCCGGCGGTGCTGCACTACTACACCAGGTTCGTGCCGGGCGCCGACGACGACGCCGTGGTCGCGTTCCTGCTCACCGCGGCGGCCGTCGGGGTGCTGTTCAAGGAGAACGCATCGATCTCCGGCGCCGAGGTCGGCTGCCAGGGCGAGGTGGGCTCGGCCTGCTCGATGGCGGCCGCCGGACTGGCCGAGGTGCTGGGCGGCTCGCCCGAGCAGGTCGAGAACGCGGCCGAGATCGGCCTCGAGCACAACCTCGGCCTGACCTGCGACCCGGTCGGCGGCCTGGTCCAGATTCCGTGCATCGAGCGGAACGCGATCGCGTCGGTCAAGGCGATCACGGCGGCGCGGATGGCCGTCAGGGGCGACGGCGAGCACCATGTCTCGCTGGACAAGGCGATCAAGACCATGCGCGAGACCGGCGCGGACATGAAGGACAAGTACAAGGAGACCGCGCGCGGCGGCCTGGCCCTCAATGTCGTCGAGTGCTGAACGCGTGAACCAGGGCCCGGCGGCCGGCCGGGGCCGCTGAACGACACGCAGATCGTCCGCACCGTGGCGATCGCTGCGTCCGGCTGACCGGCGCAGCGGTCCCGGTGAAATCCCGGTAAGCTAGGCGAGCCCGGTCTTCCCGCCGGTGCGCAGGCGGACTGAAATCTCCCCGGTTCGAGGTAGCATTTCTTGTCCGCGCGGCGGAGTAGCTCAGTCAGGCAGAGCAAGCGGCTCATAATCGCTGTGTCGCCGGTTCAAGTCCGGCCTCCGCTACGAACCTCACCGGCCGCCACGGCGGCCGCGGTGGGGAATGCGCGAGGTGCTGCTTTTGTTGCGGCTCCCCGGGCGGTTACCCTTGAGGCCCGTACCAGAACGACCCACCCAGGCTGGCCCGTAGGCCGCCGGAACGAATATCCGTACAGGAGAAAGGCACTCCACCGTGGCTGCGACCGACATCAGGCCCAAGATCACCCTGGCCTGTCAGGAGTGCAAGCACCGCAACTACATCACGCGGAAGAACCGGCGGAACGACCCCGACCGGCTCGAGATGAGCAAGTACTGTCCGTTCTGCCGTAAGCACCAGCCGCACCGCGAGACGCGCTAGCCCGCCCGATCGCGCTGCCGCGGGTTGCTGCCTCGCGGCGGGCCGCGGCTGGCGGAGGTGACCGTCCGGGGTCGGAGCGACGCCGGGGACCGGCTAGCGGCCGGGCCGAGCGGAGCATTAGTCTCCCGCTAGACAGACGTGATCGTTCTCAAGGCTGGAGCCAGATGGCCATCAACCCTGACTTCCTCGGCAGGATCTTTTCTCCCAGCGAGCCTTACGAGGTCAGCCGGGTCAAGCTGGCCGAATTCGCTGACGCGATCGGCGACCCGAACCCGGTGTACCGTGATCGCGCCGCCGCTCAGCAGGCCGGCTTCCCCGACGTGATCGCGCCGCCGACCTTCCCGATCGTGATCAGCATGGCGAGCAGCGGGCGCGCGCTGGCCGAGCCCGGGCTGAACCTGAACTACGCGATGGTGGTCCACGGTGAGCAGCGGTTCGAGTACTCGCGGCCGTTGCACGCGGGTGATGTGGTGACCGCACAGGTCACGATCTCCGACATCAGGGACGTCGGCCGTAACTCGATGATGACGACGACCACGCAGATCGCCGCGGTGGACGGCGAGCACGTATGCACCGCCTACTCGACGCTCGTAGAAAGAGGCGGCGCATCATGAGCGAGCCGGTCAGCTACGACGAGGTCGAGGTCGGAACCGACCTGGCGGCCGTCAGCTACCCGGCGACCAGGCTCAGCCTGGTCAAGTACTGCGGCGCCTCAGGCGACTTCAACGTCATCCACTGGAACGAGCGGATCGCGAAGTCCGTGGGCCTGCCCGACGTCATCGCGCACGGCATGTTCACGATGGCGCAGGCCGGCCGGTTCGTGACCGACTGGGCCGGGCCGGGCGCGACCGTCGTGGAGTACGGCGTCCGGTTCTCCTCGCCCGTGGTGGTGCCGGACGACGACATCGGCGCGACCATCAGCGTCAGCGGCCAGGTCGAGGAGAAGCTTGACGGCGACCGGGTCGTGCTGGCGGTGACCGCCAGGGCCGCCGACACCAAGGTCCTGACCAGGGCCCGCGCCGTGGTCAGGCTGCCCCGTGATCAGGCTGCCCGTGATCAGGCTGCCCCGTGATCAGGCTGCCCCATGATCAGGCTGCACTGACGCGATCGGCGTAGGCTCACGTGGTGCTCATGCTCACTGAGCGGGTTCCGCTCGCCGGCTACACGACGCTGCGGCTGGGCGGCCCGGCGGCGCGGCTGGCCGAGGCTCGGGCGGCGGACGATCTGACCGCGGCCGTGCTGGCCGCCGACGCGGCCGGCGAGCCGCTGCTCGTGCTCGGCGGCGGCAGCAACCTGGTGGTGTCGGACGAGGGCTTCGGCGGCACCGTGCTCCGGGTCGCCACCTCGGGCATCGTCGTCCGCGAGGCCGGCGACCAGGTCATGGTCACGGTAGCGGCGGGCGAGAACTGGGATCGGCTCGTCGAGTGGTCGGTCGCGGACAAGCTCACCGGGATCGAGTGCCTGGCCGGCATCCCCGGCCTGGCTGGCGCGACGCCGATTCAGAATGTCGGCGCCTACGGCCAGGAGGTCGCCGCGACGATCAGCGCGGTCACGGTCCTGGATCGCGCCACCGCCTCGGTCAGCACGCTGGACCGCACGCAGTGCGCCTTCGCCTACCGGACGAGCCTGTTCAAGGCCACGGCCTGGCCGCCGGACGGAGCGGCGGCCGGGTCTGCGCCCACCGGCCGGTACGTTGTGCTCGAGGTCACCTTCGCGCTCCAGCGCGATCCGATGTCGGTCCCGATCCGGTATCGCGAACTGGCCGCGAAGCTGGGTGTCGAAACCGGGGAAAGCGCCCCGCTGGCCGATGTCAGGGCCGCCGTCCTCGAGCTCCGCCGGGGCAAGGGGATGGTCCTCGATCCGGCCGACCCTGATACCGCCAGCGCCGGGTCGTTCTTCACCAACCCGGTACTCAGCCCAGAGCGGCTCGCTGGCGTGCAGCAGGTCATCTCCGCTCGTCAGCCAGGAGCCAGCGTGCCGGCCTTCCCGGCTGGCGGCGGCCAGGTCAAGGTGCCGGCCGCCTGGCTAATCGAGCAGGCCGGATTCGGCAAGGGCTATCCGGCCGGGGGAGCGGCGAGAATCTCGGCCAAGCACACCCTCGCGCTAACCAACCGGGGCGGCGCCAGCACGGCCGACCTGGTCGCACTGGCCATGGAGATCGTGGCGGGCGTGCGTTCGGTGTTCGGGATCGAGCTGGCTAACGAGCCCGTGCTCGTCGGCGTGACGCTGTAGCCCGCGCCCGCGCCGGAGTTAGGGCCAGGGCCGGAGCCAGGGCCAGGGCTAGGGCCAGGGCCGGAGGCCGCGACGGTGCCCGGCGCCGCTTGCTGGGCAGTTCCCGCGACGGTGCCCGGCGCCGCTTGCTGGGCAGTTCCGGCGACCGTGTCCCGCGGGCCGCCGGGGATCCCGGCCGGTGTCCCGGCGGCGGGATCCGGCGCCGCCAGCCACGCATTGATGCCCGCCAGCAGGCGCTCGCCACGATCTGCGGGCACGGCCGACCCCAGGACCGACATCCTGGCCAGACTGGCCAGCTGATCGTCGGCGAGCCCGTACACGCCCCTGGCCAGCTCATACTGCGCGGTCAGCCGCGACCCGAACAGCAGCGGATCGTCGGCGCCGAGGGCTACCGGCACGCCGGCGTCGAGCAGCTGGACCAGCGGCACGTCGGCGGGTGCTGCCGCCACGCCGAGAGCGATATTCGATGCCGGGCAGACCTCGAGGGTGATCTCCCGCTCCGCGAGCCGCCTGACCAGAGCGGGCTCCGTCGCGGCCGCGACGCCATGGCCGATCCGGTCGGCGTTCAGCTCGTCGATGCACGCTCGGACGCTGGCTGCGCCAGTCAGCTCACCGCCGTGCGGCACGGCGAGCAGGCCGGCTCGGGACGCGATCCTGAACGCGGCGGCAAAGTCGGCGGGGGCGCCTCGCCGCTCGTCGTTCGACAGGCCGAACCCGACCACCCCGCCGCCCGCATGGCTGGCCGCGAGCCTCGCGGTCGTCCGGGCGTCAAGGGGATGCCTGGTCCGGTTCGCGGCGAGGATCACGCCGATACCGAGGCCGGTGGAGCGTGCCGCCGCCGCGGTCGCGTCGAGCACCAGCTCGACGAACGAGGTCAGCCCGCCAAATCGGCTCGCGTATCCGGACGGGTCGACCTGGTACTCCAGCCAGCCGGAGCCCTCGGCAACCTCGTCCTGCGCCATCTCAGTGATCAGCCTGCGGATGTCGGCTTCGGTGCGCAGCACCGCCCTAGCGCAGTCATACAGCCGCTGGAACCGGAACCAGCCCCGCTCGTCGGTCCCGCGCAGCCGGGGCGGCCAGTCGGACCCGAACGCGTCGGGCAGGCTGATCCCGTGCGCGGCCGCGAGTTCGATCAGGGTGCCCCGGCGCATGGCCCCGGTGAAGTGCAGATGCAGGTGCGCCTTGGGGAGCAGGTCCAGCCGCCGAGCCATCCGACTAGTCTGCCCGGCTCCGGTCGGTAGGCACGCGAGCCCCGCCGTCCGCAGGCAGGTCAGCCGGCCTGGGTCAGCGGCTCAGCCGGCCTGGGCCGACAGGTCAGCCGGCCTGGGCCGACAGGTCAGCCGGCCTGGGTCAGCAGGTCAGCCGGCCTGCGTCAGCAGGTCTCCCAGCCGGGTCAGGCCGACCTCCAGGTCGGCATCGGCCAGCGCGGCCGACAGCCGGAAGTAGCCCGGCGCTCCGAACGCCTCGCCGGGAACCACGGCCACCTCAGCCTCTTCGAGCACGACCTCGGCGAGCTGGGCAGAGGTCCGGATCTGGTGGCCGGCTAGCTGCTTGCCGAGCACCCCTTTAACGCTCGGGAAGCAGTAGAAAGCACCTTCTGGTAGTGGGCAGATGACCCCCGGGATCTTGTTAAGCATGATGGTCATCTGCTCCCTGCGGCGGTCGAAAGCCGCCCGCATCCGCGCGACAGCGGACAGGTCGCCGGAGACCGCGGCCAGGGCCGCCGCCTGCGCCACATTGCAGACGTTCGAGGTGGCGTGGGATTGCAGGTTGGCGGCCGCCTTGATTACGTCCTGCGGCCCGATCATCCAGCCGACCCGCCAGCCGGTCATCGCGTAGGTCTTGGCGACGCCGTTGAGCACCACGCAGCGGTCGGCCAGTTCCGGCGCCGCGACCGGGATCGAGGTGAACCTGGCCTGGCCGTAGACCAGGTGCTCGTAGATCTCGTCCGTGACCACCCAGATTCCCCTGGCAGCGGCCCACCGGCCGATCTCGGCGACCAGGTCGGGCGGGTAGACCGCACCGGTCGGGTTCGATGGCGAGACGAAGACCAGCATCTTCGTGCGATCGGTGCAGTGCGCCTCCAGGTCAGCGACGGTGGTCAGGTAGCCGGTCGTCTCGTCGGTCGGCACCGGCACGACGACTCCGCCCGCCAGCGTGATGACCTCGGGGTAGGTCGTCCAGTACGGAGCGGGCAGCAGCACCTCGTCGCCGGGGTCGAGCAGGGTGGCGAAGGCCTCGAAGACGGCCTGCTTGCCGCCGTTGGTGACGAGTACCTGGCTGGCCTGCACGTTCAGGCCCGAGTCGCGTATCGTCTTCGCCGCGATGGCCTCGCGCAATTCGGGCAGTCCGGGGGTGGGCGAGTACTTATGGAACCGCGGTTCAGCGCAGGCTCGTTGCGCCGCCTCGACTATGTAGCCAGGGGTCGGGAAGTCGGGCTCGCCGGCGCCGAAGCCGATCACCGGCCGCCCGGCTGCCTTCATCGCCTTGGCCCTGGCGTCGACCGCGAGTGTCGCGGACTCGGTGATCGCGGAGATCCGTGCGGATAGTCTGGACTTACTCGCTCCCATGCCTGCCATCTTCCCACCTCGCGAGGGCTCCGGCCGACAATGCCCGGCCAGCGCGAGTGCCGGGAGGCAGCCGTCCAGGCGGCGGGCCGGGTAACAGGCGGGACGGTCGCGGGCAGACAGGCAAAATGCCGCGCGGTTCGACGGCGGGCCGGTTCGCAACGTACACTTCAACATCTGGTGGTTCTCCGTCAGGTTGCGGAAGCATGCCTACGGCGCCCACTCAGAGGGCAGTAGCTCAATTGGCTAGAGTCCCGGTCTCCAAAACCGGCGGTTGGGGGTTCGAGTCCCTCCTGCCCTGCGAGTTGGCTCGTAACCCGCGGGCCCCGCACCGGCGCGAGCCGGCCGTTGACCAGCGCTACAGGTGAGGAAATGGCGACTCAGGTACGTGGCCCGCAGGCCAAGAGGCCGGCTAAGTCCGGAGGTCCGGCGAAGCCGGAGCGGACGAGTCCGCCTGTCTTCCTGCGGGAGATCAGGGCCGAACTCAGGAAGGTGATCTGGCCGACCCGCAAGGAGCTGATCACCTACACGACGGTGGCCGTCATCTTCATCCTCATCATGGTGGGCATCGTCACCGGCGTGGACACGGTCTTCACGAGGCTAGTGTTCGCGGTCTTCGGTCGCTGATGGCTGGTGGGGGCTAGGCAGTAACCGTGCGCAGGCGTGGCAGCATGATCACGGGAGGTTAGCTTCTCCCGGGCCGCTGATGCGGGTGACGTTCGGCCAGAAGTAGAGCGCAAGGTACCTGCGCGCGAGGAAGAAGCCGCGCAGGAAGCAGCAGAGAGAAAGAGCTATCGTGACCGACTCCGAACAGGTCGGTGGGCCGCTGGCCGAGCCTTCCGACGACGACCAGGCCGACGTGCTCGGCGAGGCAGGTGCCGTCGCCGACGGCGTGGCTGATGACGTCGCCGAGGCGCAGGGGGCTGGCGAGGCACGGAATCCTGGCGAGGCACACAATCGTGGCGAGGCACCGAATCCTGGCGGGGCACCGGATCCTGGCGAGGCGCCGGAGCCTGAGGAAGCCGATCCGGTCGCCGTGTTCGAGGCCGAGCTTCGGCGGATGCCGGGCGCGTGGTACGTCGTGCACTCCTACGCCGGGTACGAGAACCGGGTCAGGGCGAACCTGGAAAGCCGCACTCAGTCACTCAACATGGAGGATTTCATCTTCCAGATTGAGGTCCCGACCCATGAGGTGATCGAGGTCAAGGGGGGCAAGCGGCAGCAGGTGCAGGAGAAGGTGCTGCCCGGCTACATCCTGGTGCGGATGGACCTGACCGACGAGTCGTGGGCGGCCGTGCGCAACACTCCTGGCGTGACCGGTTTCGTCGGCTTGTCGAGCCGGCCGTCACCGCTCAGCCTGGACGAAGTGATGTCCCTGCTCGCCCCGGTGCCGGAGGAGAAGGCGGCCAAGAAGGCCGAGACCATGCGGGCGGCCGCGGTGGACTTCGAGGTGAACCAGTCCGTGACCGTCATGGACGGACCGTTCGCGACGCTCCCGGCAACGGTGAGCGAGATCAACCCAGATACCCAGAAGCTCAAGGTGCTCGTGTCGATCTTCGGCCGCGAGACGCCAGTCGAGCTCTCATTTGACCAGGTCAGCAAGATCTGAGCCTGGTAAGAACACGATAAGAACTGAGCACGGCAAGCAAGTCGAGATAAGGATTCGCATCAGATGGCTCCGAGGAAGAAGAAGATCGCTGCGGTCGTGAAGGTCCAGCTGAATGCGGGCGCGGCCACGCCGGCGCCGCCGGTCGGCACGGCTCTCGGCCCGCACGGCGTCAACATCATGGACTTCGTCAAGCAGTACAACGCGGCGACCGAATCGCAGCGCGGCAACATCATCCCGGTCGAGATCACGATCTACGAGGACCGGTCCTTCTCGTTCATCACGAAGACCCCGCCAGCCGCCGAGTTGATCAAGAAGGCAGCCGGAGTGGCCAAGGGCAGCTCGGAGCCGCATAAGACCAAGGTCGGCAAGATGTCCAAGGCGCAAGTCAGGGACATTGCCCAGGTCAAGATGCCGGATCTGAACGCGACCAGCATCGAGGCGGCCGAGCTGATCATCGCCGGGACGGCCAGGTCGATGGGAATTACCGTCGAGGGCTGATTGCTGCAAGTTTGCCCGCCCAGTCGTGCTGACTCCGGTCGTGCCGGCCAGTCGTGCTAGCGCTGCGGTGCTGGCACGGTCGGCTAGCACCGCCGGGCCAACGCTGCCGGGCTAGCCGGCCGGGCTACACTGCCGGGCTAGACTGCCGGGCGTGTTTGATCCAGGTATCCGGCGGATCCGAGTACCTGTCAGTGGCAGGGCCACGCGCTGGCCCGATGACCACAACCTGCCCACTCACCCAAGGGGAGACAGAACATGAAGCGCAGCAAGGCCTACCGCAAGGTAGACGAGCTAGTCGACGCCGAGCAGCTGTATTCGCCCGTGCAGGCGGTCGACCTGGCTAAGAAGACAGCGACCACCAAGTTTGACTCCACCGTCGAGGTGGCGATCAGGCTCGGGGTCGACCCGCGCAAGGCCGACCAGATGGTGCGAGGCACCGTGAACCTGCCGCACGGCACCGGCAAGACGGCCAGGGTGCTCGTGTTCGCGGCCGGGGAGCGCGCCGAGGAGGCGCGCGCGGCTGGTGCCGACATCGTCGGCTCGGACGAGTTGATCGAGCGGGTCCAGGGCGGCTTCCTCGACTTTGACGCCGTGGTCGCCACGCCTGACCTGATGGGCAAGGTCGGCCGACTGGGCCGCGTGCTCGGCCCGCGCGGGCTGATGCCGAACCCGAAGACCGGCACCGTGACCGCTGACGTGGCCAAGGCCGTGACCGACATCAAGGGCGGGAAGATCGAGTTCCGGGTAGACCGGCACGGCAGCCTGCATTTCATCATCGGGAAGGCATCGTTCAACGAACGTGCGCTGGTGGAGAATTACGCGGCGGCGATCGACGAGGTCGTCCGGCTGAAGCCGGCGGCGGCCAAGGGCCGTTACCTGAGGAAGATCACCTTCTCCACCACCATGGGTCCCGGAGTACCGGTCGACCCGAGTGCTACCCGCGGCCTGACCGGCGAGTTCGAGGAAGCCGCCGCAAGCTAGCGCGCCTGCCACCTGACGTTCCGGCGTCAGGCCCGTGCCGGCCTCGGCGTCCGACGGCCGGACCAGGTCTGACGCCGAAGGCATTTCGGGGTGAATGTGACTCGCGCCCCGTAGGCCTCGTGTCGGCCTGGTCAGCCGGTCGCCGGGCCTGGTCGGCCTGCCGGTCGCCGGGCCTGGTCGGGCTGCCGGTTGCCGGGCCTGGTCGGGCTCCTCTGAGTCGTACCGCAGGTCTGCTGACACTGTCGCTGACCGCGGTTCCGCCCCGGTGCGTCTGCGCCCGGGGCGTTCGTCGTCCTCGGGGTCTTCCGGCGCTACTGATGATTTCGTTCGGAGCGACCCGCCACGCGGGCTGACTCCTCAAGGCAGGAGGGATGCCCATGGCGAGGGCGGTAAAGGAGGCGAAGGTCGCCGAGCTGGCCGAGCGGTTCCAGAATTCGTCGGGCGCTGTGCTCACCGAGTATCGCGGACTCACGGTGGCGCAGGTCAAGGAGCTCCGCCAGACGCTAGGCGAGGACGCCACGTTCTCCGTGGTGAAGAACACGCTCACCAAGATCGCGGCGAAGGACGCCGGGGTCGCCGACGACTTCTCGGCGCTGCTTGTCGGCCCGTCGGCCATCGCATTTGTCGGTGGCGACGTGGTCCAGGCGGCCAAGGGACTGCGCGAGTTCTCGAAGGCCAATCCGCTGCTGGTGATCAAGGGCGGGATTCTTGACGGCAAGACCCTGACGCCGGATGAGATCGCCAAGCTCGCTGAGCTCGAGCCACGCGACGTCCTGCTCGCCAAGCTGGCGGGTGCCATGAAGGCGACGATGGCCGGTGCCGCGGCAACATTCGCTGCGCTGCCCGTCCAGATGGCCAGGCTCCTCGCGGCGCTTGAGGAGAAGAAATCTGCGGAGGGCCCGGCTGGCGGCGCAGCCGCCGGATCGGACGCACCGCAGGACGCGGCGCCCGCCGCGGAGGCAGCCGCCGGTGAGGCGGAGGTGCCCGCTCTAGACGAGACGGACACCGAGGGCGACGGCGGGTAAGGCTGGCAGTTCACCCACGAGCATGCAGCTGTAACCAGACATGCGGTGGCCAGGAAGGTCAGCCGCTAAAGAGCTAGACGGAGGAAGACCACGATGGCGAAGATCAGCACAGGCGACCTGCTTGACGCGTTCAAGGAGATGACGCTCATCGAGCTGTCTGAGTTCGTGAAGCAGTTCGAGGACACTTTTGACGTCAAGGCCGCTGCCCCGGTGGCGGTGGCTGGCCCGGCTGCGGCCGGCGGCGGCGAAGCCGCCGCCGAGGCCGAGGAGCAGGATGAGTTCGACGTCATCCTCGAGGCCGCGGGCGACAAGAAGATCCAGGTGATCAAGGAAGTCCGGCCGCTGACTGGCCTGGGCCTCAAAGAGGCCAAGGACCTCGTCGACGGCGCGCCGCAGCGGGTGCTGGAGAAGGTCAACAAGGAGACGGCCGAGAAGGCGAAGGCCGTGCTCGAAGGTGTCGGCGCGACCGTCACCGTCAAGTAACCAGTTCGCAGCGCAGTTCTCCGGGCGCTGACTGGCTTCGGCCGGTCGGCGCCCGGACGCGTTCCCAGGCGAGAGCGGCCTGTGCAGCCTCGGGCGGGTGCAGCGTCGTCCGGGTGCGGTCTCGGCGGGTGCAGTGTCGCCGGCTGCGGCCTCGGCGGGTGCAGCGTCGTC
>WNGK01001459.1_pt1 | contig 25655 bp, 17 predicted proteins | sample 5400601 | NCBI WGS metagenome assembly WNGK01 (sample SAMN13153376, study PRJNA577476) | soil metagenome | isolation source: 60 cm soil or saprolite under Garry oak tree replicate 1 | place: USA:California | collected 2016-06-15
GGCCATTCCAGCACAGCCAAAGTTAAATCAATCGACTACCCAATACAAGTTGAGGAATCTTGGTGCGCCTGCGATGACAACAGAACGATTGGATGCAGACGAACCTAATTCGTTTTGGTTGAAGGATAAAGGCGTTCGCGGCTCGATCGGCAGCATTCCGATTGAGTCAACGTAATGATGGTATTGCGAAAGGCGGGGGTCTGATTGTGGCCCAGATCACACCCTACAATAGACGTATGGCAATTGAGATCAGGCCGGCAACGCGCGCGGATGTACGTCAGATTCTGACATTCATTCGAGCGTTGGCCGCCTATGAACGCGAACCCAATGCGGTGACTGCAACGGAAGAGGATCTGCTGCGGCATGGCTTTAGCGAGAACCCTTTCTACTCCTGCCTCATCGCGGAAGACGATGGGAAACCGGCAGGATTCGCGCTTTACTTTTTCGACTATTCGACGTGGCTTGGCAAACCGGGGCTTTATCTTGAGGATCTGTTTGTACCGCTGGAGTTTCGCGGGAAAGGGATTGGCAAGGCGCTGCTGGAGCGGGTTGCGGCAATCGCAGTTGAGAAGGGCTGCCTACGATTGAAGTGGGAAGTGCTGGACTGGAACGCCCCGGCGATCGAGTTCTATAGCGCGATGGGCGCGGAGTTTCTGGACGAGTGGCGCAATGTGCGCGTGAGCGGTGACGCTTTGCAAAGGCTGGCCGGCGTAATACCTGGCGGAGTGATTGCAGGCAAACGAGAAGGCGCGCAGTGAAGATCCGCGTGATTGGCGGCGGACTGGCAGGGCCGGAAGCAGCATTGACCGCGGCGCGGCGCGGCTGCGAGGTGGAACTCTACGAGATGCGGGCCATGGTGGACGGACAGCCGCGCCTGACGCCCGCGCACCAGACGACGGATTTTGGCGAGCTGGTCTGCTCCAATTCGCTGAAGAGCGAGTCGCCGAACACGGCGCCGTGGCTGCTCAAGCAGGAGATGCGTCGGGCTGGTTCGGCACTGCTGCGGATTGCGGATGAGACGGCGGTACCGGCAGGGCATGCGCTGGCGGTGGATCGCGTGGAGTTTTCGCGGTTGATTGCCGAAGCGATAGCGGCGGAGCCGGCGATTCGCGTGATTCGTGAGGAAGTAACGCGGCTGGACGCTGACGAGGAAACGCTGACGATTGTGGCGACGGGACCGTTGACCTCTGATGCGCTGAGCGGGGAGATTCAGCGGCTGACGGGTTCGGATCACCTGGCGTTTTACGATTCGATTTCGCCGATCGTGGATGCCGAGTCAATTGATATGGACCGGGTGTACTTTGCCGCGCGGTGGGACAAGGGCACGGCCGATTACATCAACTGCCCGATGAATCGAGCGGAGTTCGACCGCTTTCTGGATGCGCTGCTGGAGGCGGAGGCGGCGGAGGCCAAGGACTGGGAGAAGCTGGAATATTTCGAAGGCTGCCTGCCGATTGAGGTGCTGGCGAGGCGCGGGCGGGACACGCTGCGCTTTGGGCCCATGAAGCCGGTGGGGCTGAGGGACCCGCGCACGGGGCAAACTCCGTGGGCGGTGGTGCAACTGCGCAAAGAGAACCTGCGCGCCGACAGCTACAACCTGGTGGGATTTCAGAACCACTTGAAGTTTGGCGAACAGGCGAGGGTGCTGCGGTTGATTCCGGGACTGGAGAATGCGCGGTTTCTGCGCTACGGGCAGATCCATCGCAACACATATATCTGCGCTCCGGTTTTGCTGGACGAGAATCTGCGCCTGAAGAAGGCGCCGAAGATTTTATTTGCCGGGCAGCTTTCGGGGGTTGAGGGGTACACGGAGTCGATTGCGACGGGGCTGCTGGCGGGGATCTACGCAGCGGCGATGGCGCGCGGAGAAGAGCCTGTGCCGGTACCGCGGGCCTCAGGGCTGGGTTCGCTGGTGCACTACATTACGCACGCTGACGTGAAGGACTTTCAGCCGGCGAATATCACGTTCGATCTTCTTGAGCCGCTCGAAGAAGAGATTCGCAAGAAGGTTCGGGATAAGAAAGAACGGCATCGGATGCAGTGCGAACGGGCACTTGCGGCGTTTGATAAGTGGTGGGCTGAGCAGGGTGCGGCTGCCCACACTGCTCAGCGATAGATGCGCATGATTACCCTGACCCGTTAGTTGATGAATCTGCTAGAGTGCTTGGCAGAAAACGGCCATGGCCACTCTCCGCCGCAGCATCGCAGTCTCGACTCTGTTTACTCTCTTTGGAGGGCCGGGGATTGCCCTGTTTTTTGGGCCGTGGTCAATCACGCGGTTCAGAGTGCCGGCGGGAGAGCCGGAATGGCGGATCATCGTTGCTGCCGCCCTGATTGCTGTCGGCCTTTTGCCGCTGCTTGAGTCCATTGTCCGATTCGTGCGGGTCGGACGAGGGACATTGATGCCGCTCGTGCCCACGGAACGCCTGGTGGTGAGCGGGCTCTATCGATATGTGCGCAACCCGATGTACACAGGCGCCCTGACGGTTCTGGCTGGAGAGGCTGTGCTGTTTGGGAGCCGCGCGATGATAGTTTACCTGGCTGCGGTGTGGCTGGCGTTTCACCTGTTTGTCTGCGTCTACGAGTAAGAGAAGCTCTCACGGACTTTCCCGGATGAATATCGGCGGTACAAGAGCAATGTTCCGCGCTGGCTGCCGAGGGTGACGGCGTGGCGAGGCAATGCTGCCAAATAGCATTTTTCCGGGTTGCAATTTGTCTTTGTGTTGAACGGGTCCCAGAATCGACATTTCAGAGGCGAGTTGGGTGGATTGGATTATTCCTTTAATAAGTTAACCCCGTGTCGCGGCAGCGGGTCAGCGATGGACAGGATTTACGCAGGAGTCTTTCGCGGCGGGTGAGTCAGCTTGGATGCGATCGCTCAGGAACCTTTCCGGGCGGGGCAGTGTCCAATGAGAGAGGAGTACGGCGAATTCGGAGAGAGTGTACCCTGAATACCGGAGCGAAGGCGATGCGTGGGATATTTGTACTGATTTTTTCGGCGGCACTGGCGGCGGGGACTGGGGTCGCGGGTGCACAGGTGAAGGTGTCGGCCGAAAAGCCCAGCACACCCATAGGAACTTCGACTGCACCGAAGGCTGCCGCGCCGGCCGCGAAAGCAGCGCTGCCGGATTCGTTTGCCGGGTGGGTGTCGGCTGAATCGCCAAAGAATGTGACGGATGCGGCGCAGGCGGACGACGCGAACGCCGCTGCGCTGAAGGAATATGACTTCCAGGGCGCCACGCTGGCCACGTACAAGCGGGACAGCGAAACGCTGACAGTGCGCGCACTGCGATTCAGCGATTTGAGCGGCGCTTATGGTGCGTATTCGTTCTATCGAGGGACGGGTTGGCCCAAGGAAGATATCGGTACGGGCGCAGCTTCGAACCACAATCGGGTGCTGTTCTGGCGGGGCAACACGGTGGTGGACGCGACGTTTTCGCATATCAGCCCCATGTCGGGATCGGAGTTGCGCGAGCTGGCGAAAGACTTGCCGCTTCCGGTAGGAAGCAAGGCCCTGGCACCGCCTATTCTGGCTAATCTTCCGCAGAATGCGCTCGACGGGCAGACCACTCACTATGCGCTGGGACCGGCGAGCTACGCCGGGTCGGGAGGAGTGCTTCCTCCGGAGCTGGTGGGTTTTGACCGGGACGCCGAGGCCGTGACAGCCGGCTACACGCTTCGTTCGGGTCCAGCCACCCTAACCCTCATCGAGTACCCTACGCCGCAGATGGCGGCGGCGCAGGAGGGCAGGGTTCGGGATTACATCAAGGCCGGCAAGCAGGCGAAGCCCGGTTTCCCCAAGCCGCTGGCCGATTCGGACCAGGCCTCGCTCGAAGTGCGACGGAGCGGGCCGGTGGTGGCCATCGTGAGCGGTGACGCCATTCCGGATGAGAGCCACAAGCTGCTGGCGTCGGTGCATTTCGAGTCGCAACTAGTTTCGATTCCTCAGCCGACGGAGTCGGAGGTGTCGAAGACGGGACGCCTGCTGGCGGGGATCGCGGCGTTGGTGCTGATCGGCTCGGCGGCAGCTATTTTGCTGGGGCTCTTTCTCGGTGGAGGGCGAGCGCTGTACCGCATTGCGAGAGGGAAACCAGCTTCATCTGTGTATGAGGCGGAATTTATCCGGCTGGATTTGCGGGAATAGTCGAGTGAGCGGGAGGAGAGGGCCGGAAGAGCATCCGATGGGTTAACTGTCCATTAGAATCTGTGGAAAACAGGGCATAAACCCGAAGAAAACCCAAGAAATCCCCAGATTAAAGGAACCCTAAAAGGCGAAGAGGCGACGAAGCTTTTTACCTCATCGCTTTTGCGTGTTCCCAAATAAACTACTGAATATTAAAGGTTTATTTCTGCCGCGATTTATTCTTGACACACCCTTCCCCCGCACCTACTATGCAGCCAGAAAGTTCTGATGGCTTTGCCTCCGTTGGAACTATTCTCCCTAGGAAGGAGCTGCCCTGTTGCCGGGCGGCTCTTTCCGTTTTTGCGGGAGCTACGGAGGCACCGCCGGTTCCCTTGTCAATTTGCCGGTCTGAAGCCGAAGTCGGCGAGCATGGCACGCACGACGACGAGGACGGTGACGGTGCCGGCGGCCAGGATGCAAGTCCAGAAACCGACCCGGCTGAAAGGGACGAAGAGCGGGCCTTGTTTCAACCCGAAGGTAAACCCGATCTGGTCAGGAAGCATGGCGCGGACTGCGACGGCGAGCACAAAACCTGCGGCCCAGACGAATGCGATTCGAAAAGCAAGCTGGACGGTTTGCGCCATGAGGCTGTTGGCCATGCCGTTCCCCTCTCGTCGGCGGTGCGGGACGGTAAGGAGGCACTCCGGGAACCGCGCTGCCGAAGCTAAACTTTACCGAAAAGGAGCACAACGATACAATCTTTGAGGAGCCCGCCGAAGTAGCTCAGTTGGTAGAGCAGCTGATTCGTAATCAGCAGGTCATCGGTTCAAGTCCGATCTTCGGCTCCATCCTTTCCTCCCGGGCTTCCCCTTCAGTGCATGGCGAACGGGTTTCGATCCCTGTTTCCCACAGAGGGGGTTGGAATTACCTCAAAGGAACCAAGTCAGGTACCAGTTATCCACGCACATTTTGTTGCGGCATTAATTCAGGCCTGCTTATCCACGCTTATTCTTGGCATAATCGCAGCAAGAGCGGTTCCTCCGTCTCTGTTCCATGAGTCATGTTCAGGACCAGACGCGGGATTCGAGCGGAAACCCGAGGCTTACGCGGACCAACCACGGGAGCGTTAAAAGTGAGCAGCAGCTATAGCCGCCAAGATGTGTTGCGGATTCTGCAGATAAGTTCCCGCCAGTTGCAGGGGTGGGAACGAGCCGGAATCATTCCCGCGCAGCAGAACTATTCCTTTCAGGACCTGGGGCAGTTGAGAACTTTGCGATCTCTGCGCGAGGACGAAGTGTCCGCGGCTTCGATCCGGAATTCAATTCTGGCCATGAAAGCCGTCGCGGGGATGGCAAATCCACTTTTGGAAGCGTGCCTGGTGCGAACCGGCACGCGGCTGGCATTTCGCCACATGGGCTCGATGGTCGATCCGATCAGGCGGCAACTGCTTTTTGATTTTGAGCGCGTGGGGCAGAAGCAGGCGGTAAGCGAGCCTTCGCCGATGCGAAAGGCGGGCCAGGGTGCTTCACGGGGCCTGCAGGATCGATTTCTGGCAGCCGTGCAGGCCGAAGAAGGGGCCGAAAAGCAGAAGGCGATCGACCTTTACCACGAGATTCTCAAACAGGACCCGACGTACGCGCCTGCGTACATCAACCTGGGAACAATTTATTTTCACCTGCGCCAGTACGCTCGCGCCGAGGAGCTTTACCGGCGAGCCACCGAGGAAGACCCCGGGTACGTGCTGGCGTTTTTTGATCTTGGCAACGTGCTCGACGAGTTGGAGAGGCTGGAGGAGGCGGTGGCCGCGTACCGGCAGGCAATCGCGCTGGCGCCTCGGTATGCCGACGCCCACTACAACCTTGCATTGGCGTTTGAGCGCAAAGGCGAGCGTAGGCCGGCCCTGCGACACTGGCAGTCCTATATCCGGCTGGACGGGAGCGGCCCCTGGGCGGACCATGCCCGAGGACAGATACGGAAACTCCTCAGCCGGGAGAAGTTGGCTGTGGCCTGGCGCGCGGACAAGTATATTCCCCGGACCAGGGGAAAGGCAGATCTTGCGCTCGTAGACGAGTAATGCAAGAGATATAAAGCCTCTTATCCGTCAGAATCTGTGCGGCTCTTTAAAGTAGAATCAGGCGACGCCCTGAGCAAAAACTCAGCGACCACCACAACTTTGCGGAATCTCAGGCGTCTATTCGTGAGGGAGTTCCCTTTGGTTTCCTGGGGTTGCCTCGAGGCAATTTGATTTGCTGGTGTGAAATCTCTTGTCCCCGCATTCCCCTCGATTTCCGGCTCATGACAGGAACCCGGTTAATTTCTACCGCCAGTGCTCATGAACCCTACGAGTCCTACCGATTACAAGGAATCCATGAAAACCATGTTTGCACCGCTGTCGCATAAAAGACTTCGTTTTTGCGGAATGATCGCAGCCTGCGTGACGGTCGCCGGCTTTGTCGGCGCGCAGGCGCCCAGACCCCGCATTTTGTCTGAGATCAACAACTCCGAACAGGTTGCTTTGAAGGGTTCTCAGCATCCGCAGGCACAGCCTGAAAGCGATGCGGGCCGGGTTCCGGCCGACAACCGGCTGAGCGGCATCACGATGTACTTCAACCGTACGGCTGCCCAGCAAGCCGATCTTGATGCGCTGCTCGAGTCCCAGCAAAATCCCGCTTCGCCGCTCTACCACCAATGGCTCACGCCGGATGAGTTCGCGGCGCGGTTCGGCATGGCGCAGTCCGATCTGGACAAGGTTCAGAACTGGTTGCTGCAGCAAGGATTCGCGATTGATTCGGTGAGCAGGAGCCGGAATGCGATACGGTTCTCCGGCACAGTCGGCCAGGTGGAATCGGCTTTTGGGACACAGATGCACTTTTTCGCGGCCGGGGGAATCAAGCACTTCGCACCCTCGACGGAGCTTTCGATACCTGCATCGATTGCAGCGACGGTAGCAACGGTGCGGAATTTGAGTGACTTCAGGCCGCGGCCGCAGCACGTGGTTCCGCGCGCTGCTTTTACGTCGCAATTCACTTCGGGGTCGTCAGGAAATGTGTTTTTTGCTCCTGGAGACATTGCTACGACGTACGACGTGAAGCCGCTCTATAGCGGAGGCGTGGATGGAACAGGGCAAACGATTGTGATTGCCGGCCAATCCGCTGTCTCGGTGAGCGATGTCGAGAATTTTCAAGCTGCGGCAGGTTTGACGATGAAGGACCCCTTGCTGGTGTTGATGCCGGGCACGGGGGCGTCGACGACGTCGACGGGGGACCACGGCGAATCGGATCTTGACCTCGAGTGGTCATCGGCGATGGCTCCCGGCGCTAACATTGTGTTTGTTTATACCGGAAGCAATACTGCCTTTGGTGTGTATGACTCGATTCAGTATGCCGTGGACGAAAAGATCGGGCAGATTATCAGCCTGAGTTATGCGAGTTGCGAAACCGAACTGACAGCGACCGATCTGACGTCGCTGGAAAACATGTTTTCTCAGGCAGCGGCACAAGGGCAGACTGTCATCTCGGCGTCGGGCGATCAAGGTTCGACGGCGTGCTCCGGCGACACTCACCTATCGGCGACTCAACAGATGGCGGTGGTTGTGAACTACCCCGCCAGCAGCGCCTACGTAACAGGCATGGGCGGCACGGAGATCAGTTCGGCAGACTCGACCTCGACGAACTCGACCTACTGGATTGCGTCGACTGGCTTGGACGTTTTGTCGTCAGCCAAGACCTATATTCCGGAAGTGGTGTGGAACGATGACAGCAGCCAGTTTGGACTGAGCGCCAGCGGAGGAGGAGTCAGCACGCTGGTCTCGCGGCCTTCATGGCAAACCGGAGTGACTGGGATTGCAAGCGGCAGTTTCCGCCTGGTTCCTGACATCTCTCTTTATTCGTCGCCGGGACTGCCTGGATTTCTTTACTGCACGAGCGATACATCTAACTGGAATACGACCTCGGCTCCGGTGCAGACGGCAAGTTGCAACAGCGGGTTCCGCGATCTGACGACAGGTCAGCTGACGGTCGCGGGCGGCACGAGCTTTGGGACGCCCATCTTCGCGGGTATGTTGGCGCTGATTAACCAGAAGGCCGGCTACGTGACAGGCCAGGGTCTGGTGAACACGACGCTGTATAAGCTGGCTGCGAATGGCGCCACGTACGCTTCAGCGTTCCACGATGTAACGAGCGGCAACAACAATTGCACCGCCGGCACTACGTATTGCGCCAGCACAACGGGCTTCTCGGCCGGCACGGGTTACGACGAGGCGACAGGCCTTGGATCGATCGATCTGAACAACCTGGCGACCGCGTGGCCTGCGAATACGGGCGCTTCAGCGGCGCTGAAAAGCACGACGACCACGGTGGTGCCGGCAAATTTGACGCCGGACGCAAATGTTGCTGATGTCTTTGCTATTGCCGTTGCCCAGGTAAGCGGGACGGGTACACCAACGGGGACAGTGACTCTACAGATCGATGGCGGAACGACATTCGGCGGCACAACTGTCGCGGGCCAGGCTCTTACAGCGAATGGAACGCTGACCTACAGCGCAACGTTTGCGACTTCAGGACCTCACCAGGTGCTGGCTCAGTATCTCGGCGATGCGACACATGCTCCGTCTACTGGCGTGGGTTCAGTGACCATCCCAACGCCGGCCCCGAAAGGGAGTATCAAACTCGCGGCAACAGATCTGACCGTGGCGCGAGGGAGTTCAGGAGACTCGGCCATCACGGTTACGCCTTCCGGCGGATATGCGGGCACTGTGGACCTGACGTTCACTACCTCAAACAACGCGGCGCTCTCAAACCTCTGCTATTCATTCACGACCAACGTTGCCAGCGGCGGCGGCTCGGTGGCCGTGACGGGGACCTCGGCGGTGACCACGAAATTGACGCTGGATACATTGGCTTCTGATTGCGTTTCAGCGACCGGGGCTTCGAAGGGCGGCGGCTTGCACCCGTTACATGCGATGAACCGCGTGAATACGAGCAGGAACTCGGGAACAAACCCGTTGCCGGGAGGTATCGCCTTTGCGGGGTTGCTGCTGGCGGGAATCCTGGGACGTTCTTCACGCAAGTTCCGCAACCTGGCCTGCGTTATTGCCCTGGCGGCGGGGGCTTTTGTGTTGACGGCGTGCGGCAGCAGCAGCACAAGCAGCACTGTGGCGAACCCGCCGAAGGGAACTTACACTGTGACGGTTACGGGGGTGGACTCGGTAACGTCAACCATTACGGCGAACACAACGTTCACCTTCATCATCGACTAAACAGATACACGCGGAGAGAAGAAGGGCATGCGCGAAAGAGGCGTATGCCCTTCTTTTTTTGGCCTTTCAATACACGAACTCAGGGACACATAAACTACTGCAGTTTGAGGCGGAGTTCGGCTCCCGTGTAATGCACGGTTTTGGGTGAAGCCGGAGTTCGTGAGAAAGCGGCGGGGTGGATTTTAGAGACCAACACGACATTGAAGGTGCGCGTTTGCAACATGCCTTTGTAGGTGCCGGTTCGCTCGCCGAGCGTGAGGGTGCGTGTCTTGTCGTTCCAGCGAATCGGAATTTCAGCGAAGGCGCCTTTTTCGTAATCGAAGGTTGTGCCTTGATCGTCGTAAAGCGTGAATGAGCCGTCGGCTCCTGCGTAGACATAGAGGGTGATGGGATCGGCGGGCTTTTCGCCGACATATTGGACGTCGGGGCCGTAGGGGAGGATGGATCCGGCGCGCACGAAGACGGGAATCTGATCGTAGGGCGCGCCGGTCTCGATCTTGCCCGAGACGGCCGGTTTGCCGGTCCAGTAGTCATACCACTGAGAGGTTGTGGGCAGATAAACGGGGCGCTTGCGCAGGTGATATTCCGTGACGGGAGCGATCAGCAGCGCGGGGCCGAACATGAATTCGTCGGTGAGTTCGCGAGCGGTCCGGTCGTGGGGGAAATCCATCACCAGCGGACGCATCATGGTGTAGTCCCGCTGCGTGACGGAACCAGCCTGCGAGTAGATGTAGGGGAACAGGGCGTAGCGGAGGCGATCGAATTTCAATTCGGCGTTGAAGGCCGGGGTGTTGTCGCCGAGAGCCCACATTTCACGAGGGCGGAGTTCGCCATGTACGCGCAGGATGGGTGTGAAGGTGGAGAGCTCGAACCAGCGGGCATTAAGTTCGCGCCATTCATCCTGATCTTCGGCAGACATGGGCTCGCGCGCGAAGCGGTGTTGCATGGTGTAGCCGCCGGTGTCCATGGTCCAGTAGGGCAGGCCGGAGATGCCGGCGCCGAGTCCGGCGGGGATCTGCTTGGACATGGCAGTCCAGGTGGAGGTGATGTCGCCGGACCAGATGGGCGCGGAGTAGCGCTGCTGGCCGGCAAAGCCGGAGCGGGTGAGGATGAAGACGCGCTGGTTGGGTGCGGCCTCGCGCTGGCCGGTGTAGACACCGAGGCTGTTCTGGAGCGCGTAGCCATTGAGCATGCGCGAGCCGGAACCGAGGTAAGTGGGGTTCATGTGGGTCTGCTGGCCTTCGAGCGGCGGGGGCGAAGAGAGCAGGTCGGGTTCGGTGGCGTCCATCCACCAGGCGTCGATGCCCTTAGAGAAGAGATGGGTGTTGACCTGCGACCAGAAGAGTTTGCGCGCCTCAGGATTGAACGCGTCATAGAAGGTGTAGGGCTGACCGATCCAGTCGAGGATGTGTTCTTTGAGATTGGGATCGTAGAGAAAGCCATGGGAGTCCATCTCTTTGGCGTTGGCGGTGTTGGGATTGAATTTGCCCCACACGGAGATCATGAGATGGGCGTGCTGCGCATGGATGGCCTTGATCCAGCCATCGGGATCGGGAAAGCGAGTGGCATCGAATTCATGCGAGCCCCAGGCATCGGGACGCCAGTATTGCCAGTCCTGCACGATGTTGTCGAAGGGAATCTTGCGGTCGCGGAATTCCTTGACGACGTTTAGGGATTGATCGGCGGTTTCGTAGCGCTGACGTGACTGCCAGAGGCCAAATGTCCAGTCGGGAAGCATGGTAGCTTTGCCGGTGAGCAGGCGGTAGCCGGAGATGACCGTGTCGATGGAGGGACCGTAGACGAAGTAGTAGTCTATGCCGTCGGCGACTTGAGACCAGAGCGTAGTGTCGGCATCGGGAGCGGGTGTTTTCCAAAGGAAGTCGAGGGTGTTTTGCTGCTCGGGATCGTTTTCAATCTTGATGGGGTATTTATGGCCGACTTCAAGATGAATGCGGACCTGGTCGTTGGAAGTGAGCCAGTTTTGCCGCCAGTGGTTCATGACCACCTTGCCGTCAAAGGTGACCTTGATGCCGCCGTTGGAATAGGCCTGGAACTGATAGTCGCCGGTGCTTGGGGCGAAGATGGAGCCGGTCCATGATTGGGACTTGAGGCGCCAGGAGCCGGCGGCGGTTTCGGGATGCTTGAGCTGGTCCTCGGTAAGACGCATCTTCACCGAGATCTCGGCTGTCTGGCGCGGTGCTTCGGAACCGTCGATGGGAGCCACGGTCAGGCCCCCTGGCTTGCCGCTGACGTCCAAGAGGTTTTCAGCAGGGATGGCGGCGAAGGGGCGCAGGTCGCCGAAGCGAGTGTATGAATTGTTATCCCAGAGGATGCCGTAACCGTTGGAAGAGACGAGAAACGGCACGGCGATATTGGTGTTGTGCTGCCAGAGATCGAGGTCGTAGCCCTTGATATCGACGATGCCCAGTTGCATCTGGCCCAGGCCGTAGAGCGACTCATCCGGCTGCGCCTTCCATTTTTGCTGAACATGAAAAGTCTGATCACCTTGCACGGTGGCCGGCTCGATCGTGCGGCTGCCGGGCGCCTCGGAAAGGATCGGCTTACCCGCGGTGTCTGCAAACGAGACGGCGCCCGTTTGACGGTCGACAAGCACGTGGACTTTGGCTGTAGCGAGAGTAATGACCTGGGGGGACTCAGTGATCTTGAACTGCGCGGGCGGTGTCTGATCGGCGACGCGCATGATGGAAGCACGCGTGAAACCCTCTGCGGAGGCGGCCACCGCCACGCGAATGACGGACTCGGAGACGACCTGGATGCGGAGATCGCCAGAAGCGATGTGGACGACCATGCCATCAGCCTGGCGGTCGAGCCTGGGTGCATCGGAGGCGAGAGCGAGAGCCGGGATGGCGAGAAATGCAGCCAACAGAGCAGAGCAAACTAAGCGAGAACGTGACGGATATTGCAAGGCGGGGCTCCACGTAGAAATCGGTTTACAAGGGACGCTTTGAATTGTAGTCGCGGAGGGCTATGTGCGCAGTGAGCGACGACGGGAGGATTGCTGAAAGCGGTGGGCGGTATGTTCCCTTTAAGCATCTTGACGGGGAGCGGTAAAAGGTGGTGGTATACATGCCATCTGAATTCGATCCCCTGCCCCACTGAGCAATTCGGGCAAAGATTCATTACTGCTCAACGTGTGAAAGATAGTGTGCCACTATTCCGGTGCGACATCAGAGGCCCATATGAAACGCCTTCTTCTCGTACAGGACCAGCCGAACGATATTCATCTTGCGGCGGAGACAGCGCGGTCGATGGGAATTCCAGAGATCGAGGCGCGAACATCATCTCAGGCTGCCAAGGCATATCTGGATAAAGGACTGCTGGGCGAGGTGCCGTTGCCTGACGGGATCGTGCTGGATCTCGATCTGGGGTATGAGAGCGGGTATGAACTGCTGCGGTATTGGCACAGTACGCCCGGCCTGTCGAAGATTCCTCTGGTCATCTGGACGCTTCTTGGAGAAGAGCAGCGCGAAATCTGCAATCTTTTCAAGGTGCATGGGTATGTCTCGAAGTGGGAGGGCATCTCCGCATTTCGCGCGGCGCTGGACAAGATGGCGCCCAATATTCCCCAGGCATAGCGGCTTTTTCATGATCTGGCACAGATTCGCTTCTCGAAGATGATGAACCGGTTTTGTAGCGTCAAAATTCCAGACCCGATTTACCCGGGGGCACATCCATCCGAATGGCAAAGCAGATTCCGTTGCACCAGGCCTCATGCCGCTGCAATATGAAAAACCACGCGAAGAAATCTTCGCCGCTGCTGAGCTTACTTATCGCGTTCACACGGCAGAGTCCAACCTCAACGCGGTTCGGCGAGTCTAAAGGATGATGGATTTCGCGCTGGATGCTGTAACCAAGCCTCTGCTCAAATTGCGCAAGCTGATCAAGAGTTTTCCTAATGATCCCAGCCCTGAGGACGTACATGCGCTGCGAACTCAAGCGCGGCGCCTGGAGGCGATTCTTGAGACGGTGACTTTCAATTCCGACAAGCAGCCCAAGCGCCTTCGTGATGCGATGACTCCTGTGCGGAAGGCCGCGGGAGGAGTTCGGGATATGGACGTATTGATCGGGGATGTGCTGACGCTCTCAAGCAAGGACCGGAGCGGAGCGGCGGTACGGCTGGTTGAACATCTGTCTGAAAAACGAGAGAGAGACGCACGCCATCTCTACAACATGGTGTCGAAGCGAGGGAAAAAAGCTCGAGTTCTACTTAAGCAGTTTGCGAGACTTATCGAGAAGCAATCCAATGGCGACCGCAATACAATCACGGAGAGTGCGGCAGCGCCGCAGATCGTGGCTGCGCAACTGGACTGCTGGCCAAAGCTGGATTCAGAGAATCTGCATGAGTTCCGTATTTACGTAAAGAAACTGCGATACATACTGCAACTTTCGCAATCGTCGAACGGCAGGGGCATGAAGGCACTGGCTGAAGCCAAGGACTCGATCGGAGATTGGCATGATTGGACGGAGTTGCTGAAGATTGCGAAGAAGGTACTGGACCCGAAGGCTGATCGCGCAATGTTGAGTCAAGTGCAAAAGGCCGGAGACGAGAGATACCGGGTGGCGCTTACCACGGCCAATCAATTGCGGAAACAGGATTTGGATGGGTTGGTAAGTAACGCGGCGCAAAGCAAGCGGTTGCAGCCTGCGAAGCGGACATCGTCGCGCAAGTCCGGCTCTTGAAACAGGAATGCAACGCGCCGAATCCCGGATTCATCTTAGCGACGCAGCCATGAAAACGACGAGCATCAGAAGTGAGTCAATTCCCGGCGCGGCAGCCTTTCTGCCGAAGGAACATTCTCTCCCAAAATTGCGGGAGGCCGTTCAGCACTGCCAAGGCTGCGAGATTTACCGCAATGCCACTCAGGCAGTCTTTGGGGAGCTGACGGCGAACAAAACGCAAAAAGCCAAGATGATGTTGATTGGAGAACAGCCTGGCGATCGCGAGGACAGGGAAGGCCATCCCTTCGTGGGGCCTGCCGGCTATCTTCTCAATCGTTGCCTGGAAGAGGCGGGCATAGTTCGTACCGAAGTTTACGTCACCAACGCGGTAAAACACTTCAAGTGGGAGCCCCGCGGAAAATTGCGGATTCACAAGAAGCCCTCCTCAAGCGAGATCTTTGCCTGCAGGCCGTGGATGGATGCGGAGTTGGAGGCCGTGAAGCCCGAGCTCATTGTCTGTCTGGGAGCCGTGGCGGCACAATCGCTGCTTGGACCAAAGTTCAGAGTGACGAAATCGCACGGGGCGATTCAAAATGTGGACGGCCTGCCGCCTATCGTTGCGACAACTCACCCCGCATCTATCCTTCGTGCCTTCGATGAGGAAGACAGGCACCGACAAATGGCAGAGTTTGTAGCTGATTTAAAGGTGGCTCAGGCCTATATCGATCGCCGGTGAAACGCATATTCCCATTGCGCTCCATGCCTGAGCCGGGTGCGCGCGCAAACGAGAAGATAGACGATATACGGCTTAGAAAGCGATTATGCTGCGGGCGGACAGTCCGTCGGATCGTCGCCGCTCTCATTCCAAGTCGCGACTCCCCTGCAGCCCTGCGATTTGGAGTGGGCTGCATCGGTGAAGCGGAGAACCTTCCCTCCCCGCTGAACGGACGGAACGTAGCGGTGGCCGAAGCGCTGGGCTTCGCGAACCATTCCGATGTCAAACACGGCTGTAGAGCCAATTTCGCGCGACCTGTCCAGATGATCCACATCGCGCCGTTCGAAAGCCGTCGTGGAGTCCAGAACCAGGAAACCTAACGAATTCTTGTCGGTTTGCCGGGCTGCGGTGCGGGGCTTGATTTCGCGGATTCCACGGAAGTCAGCGATATTTACTGTGGATTCATTCATGATGAATAATCCTGTTCGCGAGGGACTTTCGCCTCTGAAATGTGGTCTGAGAGGGGTGCGAACCACGTGCGAAGGGTTCATGTCTCTAGCTAGTAGGATGCGGCTCTCGGGGGTAAGTTGTATGACAGCGAAAATGAGGGATGAGCGTGGGTCATCGTCCGCTCTTTGATACTGCGGCCTTAGCGACAAAAGGCTTATCAGAAGAGGCAACCAATCTCAATTCGGCGATGGAAGGAGAATCAGTCCAATTTCACCACGGCGATGGAATCGGGTGGAAGCGAAATTGCGTCATTCTCCAATGGAATCTCAGAACGTGAACAGAGCAGGAGAGTCGCACCATGCTGGAATTGAAACTTATGGGGGTGCTCGCCCAGGTTGCAGACCAGGGAGATTTCGCCTCTATCCATCGAGAGCCAATTTCCGCCGGCGTCGTAATCGACATCGGTATTTCCGGGCTCACCATCGTTAAGTGATGGGGACGATCGGCGCAGGCGGATCAGGGCGCGGTACCAAGCGAGCATTTCCGTATGTTGCGCTTCATCCAATTCGTCCCAACGCAGCTTCGAGCGCTCGAAGGTCTCTCGCTTTTCAGGATCGGGAATCGCGTCGGGGCTCCAGCCAAAAGCCTCGAATTCCTTTTTGCGGCCCTCTGACACCAGACGAGCCATTTCAGGATCTTCGTGATCAGCGAAGTATTGAAATGGCGTAGAGGCAGCCCACTCTTCACCCTGAAAAATCATGGGAACAAACGGGCCGAGCAGAACGATGGCAGCCGCAATTTTGGCGCGGTGAAATCCAACGCTCACCTGCAGCCTCTCGCCCATGGCGCGATTGCCGACCTGATCGTGATTCTGGATATAGCCGAGAAAGCGATGCTGGGACAGCAGCCCGGCCGGACGGCCATGAACCCGGTTTCTGTATTTAGAGAAGGCGCCGCCATAAACGAAGGTCTGCTCCAGTGCCTGCGCCAAATGATCCAGCGTACCGAAATCGGAATAGTAGCCGCCTGGTTTTTCGATTGTAAGCACTGCGAACAATGCGTGATGAAAGTCGTCACTCCATTGCGCGTCGAGGCCGTAGCCTCCCGCTTCACGGGGTGTAACGAGCCGCGGATCATTCAGATCGCTCTCGGCGATTAGAACCAGGCTGCGTCCGAGGGTGGCCTCCAGCACTTTGGTTTCGGCTGCGAGCTGCTCGAGAAAGTGAATGGCCGAACGGTCGATATAGGCGTGTACCGCATCGAGGCGCAACCCATCCATATGAAAATCGCGCATCCACATGAGCGCGTTATCGCAGAAAAAGCGACGCACCTCATAAGCCCCCGGGCCCTCGAAGTTTACGGCCGCGCCCCAAGGGGTATGGTGAGTGCTCACGAGATAGGGGCCGTACTTTCCGGTGTAATTGCCGACGGGGCCGAAGTGGTTGTAGACGACATCGAGAAGCACTGCCAATCCCATTCCGTGAGCCGCATCGACAAATCGCTTTAAGGCATCGGGGCCGCCATAGTTCTGCTGCACCGCAAATAGACCCACGCCGTCATATCCCCATCCATGATCGCCGGGGAACGAGGCTACCGGCATCAATTGGACATGAGTAACTCCCAGACTCACAAGATGATCGAGACGACTGATGGCAGCGTCGAGAGTTCCCTTGGAGGTGAAGGTTCCGATATGCAACTCATAGACGATAGCGCTTGATAACGGTGGCGGCTGAAACCTTGCGTTCGTCCATGCGAAGGCCGCCTGGTCATACACGCGTGAAAGCCCGTGCACGCCATTGGGCTGGCAGAGAGAGCGCGGATCAGGATAGGCTCTTTCGTCACCCTCTATGACATAGCCATAGTCCGTTCCGGGTCCGGCGTTGTTCAGATCAAGCTTCCACCAGCCCTCATCATCCGGCCCCTGCATGGGAAGGATGGAATTGTTCACTTTTAATGCCACCGTTTTGGCCGCGGGAGCCCATATTTCAAACTTGTGCATTCGTTACTCCATCTCCTTTGTCAGGAGCGCAACTGGAAAGCGGCTCAATAGAGACTTGATGCGCAACTGTCCCCCGCTCAGCAATTCTCCCGTAAAAAGGTTTCGCCATTTTCCCGACGGCAAAACAACGGCGGTGTCGAGCCAGCGATTACTGAGAGTAAGGGGCAATCGTTGAACTATCGTTGCAACGCGGTCGGCTCGCAAGAAAGCAATTCCATGTTCTTGCTTTGGTCCTGAAATTTGCAGCGGAGTGTACGCCGCCTCGGCACCGAACCACTCCGGATGTTCGCGGCGAAGAGTCAAAGCTTTGTGAACCACCCACAGTTTCGGCATACCGCTGGCCGCTCTTTGCATGATTTCTTCGGGGGACAATCCTCGCTTCAGTTCGTCCAACATGGACTGTCGCGCTCCATAGTCGACCGGGGTGCGATTGTCAGGATCGACCAATCGAAAGTCCCATAGTTCGCTGCCTTGATAAGTATCAGGCACTCCGGGAGCCGTATAGCGCAGTAGCGTCTGCGACAAACTATTCAGCTGCCATGCAGGAGTGGTGCGATCAACCAATGCCTGAAGTTCAGTGATGAACTTCTGTGACTCCAGTATTCGTTGAATGAATAAACAGAGTGCGTCTTCGAACACCTTGTTTTGCTGGGTCCAGCTGGTTTGTTGTTTCGCTTCGCGGACGGCTTTCTCCATGTAAGCCAGCAAACGTTCTTTCGAGATAGGCCATGCTCCGATGAGCGTCTGATAAAGGAAGTATTCCGTATTGCGATCCGGAAATTCGTTCCCCTTAAATCCGGCATTCATGCGCGACCAGCGATTGAGGGCCTGCCTCCACTCGCGAGGCATTTCGGTAAGCACAGCCAACCGCGCCCGGACGTCATCGCAGCGTTTAGTGTCATGTGTGGACAGGGTAGTCATGGTGATGGGATGAGTCGCCTGTATGTGAGCGCAATAGTGATGAAATTGAGCCGGCGTAATGCCGTTATGGGCGGGGGCACCGCCTACCTCGTTCAATCCGATCATGCGATTGAAGCAATAGAACACCGTATCCTCAACACCTTTTGCCATCACCGGAGAAGTGAACTGCTGAAAGCGCAAGAGGAACTCACTCTCGCGCGCGCCGCGCTCCCGCAGCATCAGAACGTCTGCAATGAAATCGAACAAGCCGGCGTCAATATCCTGGCGTCGCTCCTTGGCCAATGCCACGGCGTTGTTGATCTCGACACGGTCTTCGTCTGTTATTTCGTTTCGTTCAGCAACCACATAAGTTCGGTAGATCGAGAAACAAGCAGCCACCTCTCGAATGGCCCGCCGAATCTCAGCCCGCGTGTAGTCTCGACGATCGCGATTGTTCTCACATATCTCCACGAACAGGCTAGCAAGACGGTTGACGTCGCTACCTAACGCCTCCTGCTCCACACTTAGTTTCTTGTCGTGCGCGATGATGTCAAAGTTCGCAGTTTCACCGGTGAAGTCGCTATAGATTGCGCTGAATTCGCGCAGGCCTTGCCCACTCACGATGAGGTTGTTGCACACATTCATGAAGTCGTAGCCGCTGGTTCCATCGATCGGCCAATTGTCACGAAGGAATTCTCCAGGCTCAAGAATTTTTTCGCCGATGATCCATGCGTCAGGGGCGCGTGCTCGCAGGCGCGCAAAGTATTGTTGTGGATCGCGCAGTCCGTCGGGATGATCGATGCGCACGCCATCGAGCACGCCGCGCTGAATCCAATCAACAATGCGACTGTGGGTTGCGTCAAAAACGTGGGGCCTCTCCATGCGCAGGCCCACAAGGGTGTTTATATCGAAGAAGCGCCGATAACCAAGTTCCTGATCTGCCGTACGCCAATACGCCAGCCGGTAGTTCTGCTGGTTGAGTAGTTCATCAAGGACGTCGTGATCGCTGTTAATGGCATTGATGGTCGTCGTGATCGATGCGCAGACCTCTGGGTGTTCTGCGCATAATCGTCTGAGAAGTGCATAGATCACTGCCTTGTCGCGATGCCGCTCTTGAATGAGAGCAGGATCGGTAGCGTCAGGCGATGGCAGACGCGAGAGGCTGTCTGCGATAAAACCGAGCGTGTCGTCATGAGCATACTGAGCGGCTTTTGACAGTATGCTCGCCAGCGAACGGGGCGACAGCGGGAAGATATTCTCCATGTACCGGATCTGGAAACAGTCGCCGTCCTGCTCGATTTGAATTTGCCCGGCAGCCAGGACTCGCCCGTACTGATCGCCCAAGACTGGAATGAGAATCCTGTTCTGGAGTTTCACTTCGGCGGAATGCCAATCGATATCGAACCACGTGGAGTATTGGCTCGATGGTCCGTTCTCGAGAACATCCCACCAGTAGCGATTCTTCGGCCCGATGGCCATGTGGTTGGGAACGATGTCGAGCACCTGTCCCATGCCAAGATCATGTAGGCGACTGCAAAATTTCTGGTGTCCTTCTTCGCCGCCGAGTTCCTCGTTCACCTTCTGGTGATCCACGACATCGTAGCCGTGCATGCTTCCCGGAGCGGCTTGCAAGTAAGGCGAGCAGTATACGTGCGAGATGCCCAGATCTTTGAGGTAAGCCGCAGTTTTTGCTGCGTCTTCGAATGTAAAAGCGCCGTTGAGTTGCAATCGGTAAGTAGAGATTGGAACACGTCGCATCGAAGGTCACCTCAATCACTTGTCTTGGTTGGATGGCCTCGCCGTTCGATCAGGCCTTGCATGGTTTGCGGTAGTGGACCGAAGAGATCTGTCGAGAGCGTTGCTCGTTAGAGGGGATGCAGGTTTTGGTCGATGTTATGCATTTCTTTCCATGGATCACGTGTGAGCCTCTTCTTCCAGGCCTCGAAATCTGCAACACTAAATCGCGGCTGCTCCTCCGATTCCAACTCGGTCCAACTGAGCGGCAACGCGACTGGAAGTCCGGCGCGGGCTCGTGGAGAAAATGGGGCAACGGCGGTTGCACCGCGCTCATTGCGAAGATAGTCGAGGTAGATCTTTCCGGTTCGGGCGGCTTTCGTCATCTTGGTCAAGAAGAGCGCGGGCTCATCCTTTTCCAAAGCCAAAACAAAATCATGCGCAAACTGCTTTACTATCGGCCACGGATGTTGGGGGTGTATCGGCGCAACGACGTGGAGTCCCTTGCCACCTGTGGTTTTCACGAAGCTTTTGAGACCGAGCGCCTTCAATCTTTTACGAATCTCGATTGCGCTGGATGCAATGACCTTCCAAGTAATCGCGGCGTCAGGATCGAGGTCGAAGATAACACGGTCGGGCAATTCCAGTGATTCGTTGCGAGAGCCCCACGGATGGACTTCGAGTACTCCGATTTGCGCAAGTTCGACAATTGCCGTTGGAGTTGAAAGTGTGATGTAAGGCTCGGGCTTACCGCTCTTCTTGTCCACCACTTCAACGGCGCCAAAGTTCCCGCTCAGCATTTGATTTCTATGCTTCTGGTAGAAGCACGGCTTGCCGCTTCCTTCTACGCAACGTACCAATGTCAAAGGACGATCTGCGACATAGGGCAGCATGGAATCGGCGACGGCGAGGTAATAGCGAGCGAGTGCATCTTTTGTAATTCCCGTGGTGGCGTCGAGCACCTTGTCAGGGTGCGTGAGTCGTATGGGGAGCTGTGCGCTTGAAGTCGTATTGCCGGCGGAATGTTTTTTTGCAGCCGTCGAAGTACTGTGAGAAGCCTTATGACCAATCGCTTTCTGCTGCTGCGAGGGGGCGTTCTGCGCTTCTTCCCGGTGAACTGACTTTGCCGGCTTATCTTCTCTGAGTCCCTTGAATGCAGCCTGACGCACGATGTTGTCGGCGGTCCAAGTGGAAAACGATACCTGCGCAACTAATTCGGGCTTGACCCACTGTGCTCCGCGGCCTGCGTCTGCAGGGACTTTAGCGAAGGGAGAAGTGGAGGAACGGAGCTTGTCAAGGCGGTCACGTATCATGCGATGTGACTTCTGCGTGAATCCGGTCCCGGTGCGTGCGGCGTATACCAAGTCGCCATCGCGATAGTATCCGAGCAGCAAGGCGCCGACACCATGGATGCCATTAGAAGGAAGCGTGAAGCCGCCTATGACGAACTCCTGTTCCTGATAGCACTTGATTTTGAGCCAGCTGCCGCTGCGTCCGGACTGATACTTCGCCGTGGCGAGCTTGGAGACGAGCCCCTCGGTGCCGAGGTCGCAGGCTTTACGGAAGATCTGCTTTGCATCGCCGACAATGTGCTCGCTGAGTCGAATGGATTGGTGCAGTTTGTTTTTGGATAGAACCTTCTCGAGAATCTGCTTCCTGTCCTCGAGCGGGAGGTTGCGCAGATTGTGACCATCGAGATGCAGAAGATCAAAGACGAAGTAGGTGAGCTCGTGCTTTGTTCCCTCTTGAAATGCCGTCTGCAAATTCGCGAAGCTTGACGTTCCATCTGGACCGAGTACGACAATTTCGCCGTCGATAACCGCGCTCTCCACGGGGAGATCGATAAGGGCATCAGCGATGGACTTCATACGATGGGTCCAATCAAGACCGGTGCGCGTTAGTAGTTCGATCTTCGACTTCTTCCGGTCGATCCGTGCCTGCATGCGATAGCCATCGAGCTTTAGCTCATGCACCCAACGATCACCGGTGGGCGGAGCTTTTGCGAGGGCCGCAAGTTGGGGAGCAACAAACGATGGAAGCGATTCCTTCGAAGTACCTTTCAATTCAGCCGACCAGTCGTGTGCGCCTTGTTTGCGATTGGCGCGGACCGGTTTTGCTGAAGTGGATTTTGTTGTTGCCGCAATGACTTGCGTCCCGTTTGGTTGCGACCTGTTGGAATTCCAAACGCGATCCCCGTCTTTCGCGATCGCATCCATGTTCCGGCCGCTCAGAACGCTATCGGGAGATTCCTCTGTAATGGGCGTGTCTTGCTGCGTGCGCTCCTGCTGATCATGCTCTTTAATGAGCAGCCAGTTTGGCTTGCTCTCGTTGGCGGCGCGGCCGTTCATGCGAATAAGGGCCCAATTTCCTTTCATTTTTTCGCCATGGAGTGCAAACTTCAACGAGCCCTTTGTCAATCCTTCATCGACGTCAACATGCGGTTCCCAGGTGCCGCGATCCCACAGCATCACGGTGCCCCCGCCGTATTGACCTTTTGGAATGATGCCTTCGAATCCGCCATAGTCCCAAGGATGATCTTCCACCTGAACTGCGAGGCGCTTGTCTCCGGGGAAATAACTTGGTCCCTTGGTGACAGCCCAACTTTTCAGAACGCCATTCCAGCCGAGGCGGAAATCGTAATGCAAACGCGTGGCGGCGTGCTTTTGAATGACAAACGGCAGGGTGGAAGCGTGGGCGGCCGATTTGCGGGCTTTGTCTTCACCACTGGGTTCACTTGTGACGTGAAAGTCGCGCATCGAGCGATAGCGCGCCAGTTGCTTAACCGCTGATTTTTCCGGGGGCCGTGAGGTTGATTTTCGTGCCGTTGCCATGAGGGTGACCTATGCAGACTTGCGCCGTTTGTCGGCGCCCCTGGCATTTGCCTGCAGGAGTGTCAAACCATGTTTGGCCGCTTTTTCCCTGGTCTTGGCAGCACGCGCAGGAGGCTTCTTTTCGCTGGATGGGTTGACGCTGCGGCGAAGCGCGTCCATGAGGTTAACAACCTTGCCGCGTGCAGCCGGCTTCTGTTCCACGGGTAAGGGGATGTGCTTTAACTTAGCGTCGATGAGCTCGCGGAGGGCGGCCTCATAGTTATCGGTGAATTTCGCTGGATCGAACTTCGCTGATTTCCGCTGGATCAGCTCTTTGGCAAGAGCAAGTTGTTCCCTGTCGATGCTCAGTGTCTTCAGGTTGCCGAAGTAGTCTGATGCGCTACGTAGCTCCGCCGCGTAGCGCAAGGTATAAGCCATCATGCCTGGAGATTTGTCGTCTCCAGAGGCAGCGATGGAGACCAGGTGCTCCCGGCCACTAAACGCAATTTTGCCCAATCCGGCCTTGCCCGTTTCCTGTAACGCCTTGCGAACAACGGCAAACGCCTCCGCTTGAGTATCGCTCTCTGGAACGACGAAGTAGGGCTTTTCGTAGAAAGCAGGATCCACTTCGTCGCGGCTGACGAACTGCTGAACGTCCAGGTTGTGTCGCGAGGCGATGCGGAGGTTTTCAATCTCTTTGGGATCGATCTGGATGTATTCGCCCTTGCTATATTCGTAGCCTTTGACGATGTCGGCTTTTTCGACCGGCTCCTCATCAGACGCGGATACCTTTTGATGGCGAACCCGCTCGCCACTTTTGCGGCTGATTTGATGAAAGCGTATCTCGCTCTTGGCCTCGGTCGCGGGGAAGAGCTTGACGCCAAATGAAACTAACGATATTTGAATTTGCCCGGACCAGAAAGGACGCGCCACGCGGAAAGCTCCTTGTAGGAGTCAGATTCCCCGATGCGGGAAGAAGTTGCCCCTGCTATTGGCGCGCGGAGATATCTTCCACGCGCCAGGTGATTGCAGGAACTACACTTTCGGTAGTTTAGGCGTGGCTGGCAAAGTCAGCACGAAGCGAGAGCTTTCGCACTTCTTACGCAGCTTTCTTCGCGTACGGGTTCACCCGTTCGGCAATTGACGTCAGGAGATGATCGGAGTGACCTTCTTCCTTGACCGTCTTATCAAGGAGCTCAGCCGCGGCGATCTCTCCGATCACTTTGGCGAAATGCCGCACCGCGCCATAAGCCGCGATCTCATAGTGCTCAATCCTCTGAGCGGCAGCAATGAGGGCGGCGTCTCGCACGGAAGCATCTCGAGCGTCGAGGATCATATCGTTGCTCTCTTCGACAAGCGCACCGATCGACTTGCACCTGATTGGATCGACGGAGGCGATTGCCGGATCGACAGCTTTCGCCTCACTCAAAATCTGCTTGAGGCGTGTCACGTGAACTTCGGATTCCTGTAGATGAGATTGGAATGCAGCCCTCAGTTGCTCATCTGTCGCCCTCTCGACCATGGTTGGCAGCGATCTGACCATCTGCTCTTCCGCCGAAAGCAGCATACGCAATTGATTGATGTAAAGTTCGCGCAGGTCTTTCAGGTTTTCAGAGATGAATTTCATCATTCCTCCTTGCCACTCTGCAAAATCATCTATCTTTTGGGATGAGATGCGGCAGACGAACGCGGGGACGCTTTGCCCAACGTGTCGGAAACGTTCATCTGACCCTCCTCGGATTCTGCAGCCACTCAGTGATCACGGCCCGAGCGCCGCGGGCGTACACGGATCGTACCCCAGGGACTGGGCAGTGACGGGGCTGGGCGGATTTGGCGGCGTGGCCCACGGAACGTTAGTGAAGTCGAAAAACTCCAACAGATTGGATTGCGCTGCATCGCGGGCCGTCAGGTGTGCAGATGGTCCGATGAAGCGGTTCTCGACGAACTTGATGATTGCGGTGTGATCAATCGGGGTATGCGAAACGTAGTGCTTCTTAGTGAACGGGGAGACGATCATGTTGGGGAGACGGAAGCCCAATTGTGCAGCAAAGCCCTGTTGTGCAGCAGCGTCTCCGGCGGTGGCTCCGGGCTCGGCGTACGGCGTTGTAGCCAAGTCGCAATGCAGTGTTGCAGCTCCTCCGCTCGGCACGCATGGAGCATAACTGTCTGGATTGACAGCTATCTGCGAGATGTCCGGAATGGTTCCTATAGAGGGACTGGTGAAGTCGTTGGAGTGGCCGGGCACGGGTGGAACGTGGTCGTAGGGTCCTCCGCCCTCATCGTAGCTCATGAAAAAGACGGAGTCTTTCCATGAGGGGCTGGCCATGAGCGAGTTCACAAGATTTGCGGCTTCAGACTGACCCAATAGAACTGAGTTGTTGGAACCGGGATGCTCATCGTTGTCGCCGTACCCGGCTTCAATGAAAGCAAAACTGGGGAGCGTGCCGTTGGTCAGATCGGTGTAGTAAGTCGATATTGGCGCAATGTGGTTGGTATCGATGCAAAAAGAGTTAGAGGAATCGCCCACAGTGCTCGACGCCTGAGTGGGAGCGGTGCAGGCAGCGCCGGAAGGATTCTCGTACAGGTAACCCAGAGAATAAGTCAGAGTCGAAAAAGTGGTTGCCGGGAACGGAGAGCCGCTGCACGAGTTACCTGCCGGACAGAATGCTTGACTTACGGTGTAATAGATCTTCCACGAAACATTGGATTGGTCCAGTTCCTGAAAGATGGTGGGGATGTTGAGTTGGGGAAGGTTGTCATCACCGCCGGGATCTTTGACCAAGCCTTGCGTTGTGCCGCCGGTGAAAGTAGCGATGCGGTTATCGATGCTTTTGCTGGCGATTGGAGAGAACCAGCGGTCTGACAGGGCGAACTGCGATGCCATGTAGTAGTAGTAATTGAGAAAATCCTGATCGTAGTATCCCATCGCTACCCGACCAGTGAGATCGGGGAAGTCGCCGGCGCAACTGCCGCCGGCTCCAGAAGCG